>ERZ842401.139-NODE-139-length-94158-cov-7.816467_pt1 | contig 94158 bp, 67 predicted proteins | sample MGYA00521270_ERZ842401 | MGnify/ENA primary metagenome ERZ842401 (study PRJEB31892, sample SAMEA3878208) | bioreactor metagenome | biome: Moose rumen | place: Sweden | collected 2011-10 | study: EMG produced TPA metagenomics assembly of the PRJEB12797 data set... | reverse complement strand
CTGGCGTAAAACGTATAAGACGTGATGGCGTTGGCGGGACAGCCTGGAGGTGCGTTCGTTGGTGAGAGCACCGTTGCGGGCTGACATAAAACCTCAATGGTCTTTACACCCCTTTCGGCTCATTACATTCGCCTTTTTCCCCGTTATCGGGGAACGGAAACCCCTACTGCTGTTGGGTTACGTACAAGGGTAATGGCGTGGTGGGACAGCCGGGATGCGAGTTCGTTGGTGATGGTGTTGAATGTACTGGATGGATTGCCGAAAAATAAAAGTGCATGCATCTTTCGAGACCGTACGACTCTTTTGTCTGGCCCTACTAAAGGCATGCACAAAAAAACTCATTCGCCACCAAACGTTGTAGATTGGCGGACGGGATATTCTTCCTGTTCCTGAAGTTACCACCACTTTCACATTCTTTTATTCAGGAGCTCAGAGGACGAGGCGGAAGCCGAGGTTGTTGTTGCGGTTGTCTGGGTTGTTCCTGTTGCGATTAGCAACGCGGCAGTTCCTGGCGTTGTTGTTCCAACTACCACCACGGTTCACACGGTTAGAGCCACTCATCTAAGGAAGAATCCCTAATATATCCAAGATTTTCCTCTTGAACATTTTTGCGTCTGCATGATTTACATAAGCATAAAGAGCCGTCATCCTTTCTCTGTATTTTCTTTCAGTAATCATATTCATTCTGTATAATAGCATCAATTTAGACAATTCACTCTTAAATCTTCTTCGGCTTCGATGATTGAGCCTTACAGCGTCTGGATATACAATATAACCCAAAAACGGAACACCATAACGGCATCGGTTAATTATTGGTTTATGCAGTTGTAATTTCAAGATGTTTCTCAAAAATTCGGAATAGTTTTCTTCTATTTCACATATTCGTTTTTTTTCATAGTCCAAAACAATTATATCGTCCATATATCTGAAAAGGTATTTCACTTTCAGTTTCTCCTTCAAATAGTGGTCAGCAGTTGACAGATAGTGATTTGCAAAATACTGGCTGGTCAGGTTACCTATAGGAAGTCCGCAATTAGGTGTTTTTTCATATCCTCTTATCAGTCGTTCAAAAATGACGAGTAGAACAGGGTCTTTAAACAATGATTTCAACTGATATAGCAGTATATCGTGATTGATTGAGTCAAAATAATGGATGACATCCATCTTCAAAAACCACATATCTCCGTTTTTCATTTTGTCTTTCAAATCAGCTATTGCCTTATATGTGCCTTTACCTATTCTGCTGGCATAGCTGCCTGAAATCTGATAGTCATCGAATACTGGATGACAAATTCTCATAATGGCATGCATTGCCACTCTGTCACGGAATGGAGCAGCACATATGGTTCGTTTCTTTGGATCAAAAATTGTGAAATGAAAATAATTTCCCATTTCATAAGTACCATTTTTCAATTCCTCAGCTATCTTTAATAATTCTTCGTCTATTTTTTCTTCAAAACCTATTACGTCCTTATTTTGTCTTTTTCCCCTTCGAGCCTTGATATAAGCCTCGTAAAGATTGTCAAAATGGATAATCTTGCTGATCAGCATTCCCACTCTCTTCATCCGAATTAAGCATCTTTATAAATTCTCGTCCGAATTGCTCCAATCTCGACATTCCTACGCCATCAATTTTCAGCAATTCCTCTTCTGAAACCTTGTCCATTTTTGATATTTCGCCTAATTCCCTGTTTGTAAAAACCACATATGCCTTCACGTCATATTTTTTTGCTAATTCAAGACGTATATCAACAAGACGTTTATATTTTTCCAGTTGATTTGCATCAAGTTCTTTTTCAGGGATGAATTTGTTGATTTCCGAACGTTTCTGAGGAGAAGCAGTATCTTTTTGTTCTCCATCTATATACTTCACCAAGAAGAGCCACATCTGATTGTCGGGAAGAAAATTTTCATCAATTTTCACAACCTTATGTCCTCTAAGGAAACGGTTCAGTTCTTCTAATTGGGCACCTTCATCGAAGAAGGACAAAATAAATTTCTTATATTGCATTTTTTTCGGAATCATCCCACGCTTGGAAAGTCCTTAATGGACTTTCCCGCTGTGGTATGATTTTTCTTGTTTTTTTATTTTTCTTTTTATTTTATTTCAGGAACTCAGAGGACGAGGCGGAAGCCGAGGTTGCTGTCGCGGTCGCCTGGGTAGCTCCTGTTGCGATAAGCAACGCGGCAGCCCCTGGCGTTGCGGTACCAACTACCACCACGGAACACACGGACAGAGCCCGAAGAAGGACCTTGTGGGTTGGTCTGAGGAGAACTGGAATAATAGTTTCCGTCGTACCAGTCCTGACACCATTCCCACACGTTGCCGCTCATGTCGTAGATGCCGAGTTCGTTAGCGGATTTCGTGCCGACTGGATGGGTGCCGTAATTGGAACTGCTACTGCCTACATCATACGCATTTACTTTATACCATGCCACATTACCTATACTGTTGCTACCTGAATACTTATACCCACGGCTCTTGCTGCCGCCACGGGCGGCATATTCCCATTCAGCCTCGGTTGGCAGGCGGAAATGCTGGCCTGTAAGCGAGTTCAACTTGCGGATGAACTCCTGGCAGTCGTCCCAACTGACCTGCTCAACTGGACGTTGGCTGTTGCCAGTGAAACGTGACGGATTGCTGCCCATCACCGCCTGCCAGAGAGCCTGCGTCACTTCCGTCTGGCCGATATAATAGTCGCTCAAGGTAACACGGTGGGCAGGTTTTTCATCACTTTCTGCATCGCTGCCCTGCTCCGACGTGGCACCCATGGTGAATGTGCCGCCCTGGACATAGACCATCGTGAATGAAACGCCGTTGGCGGTGAAGGTGCGGTTGGAGCCGGAAGAGGCGTTGTTGCTCGGTTGCGGTGCCGGGGTGTTGAGCGCACGTGCGAGTTGGTCGTAGGCGGACTGTGTGGCGGTGTTGCTGACTGAGCGCATCGGGTATTCCCTGCCGTTGAGACAGACGAGGATGTTGCCGTTGTCACGGATAACGATGAAATAGTTGGAAGTGGCGGCATTCACATCGACTGAGCCACCCTGAACCGGCGACAAGCCTATGCGTTTTTTCTCCCTGTAGATGTAATGGCCGTAATAGCTGAAGGAGAAGAGCGTGGAACCGCCGGAGGTGGCGGTTACTTTCTTGGAGGATGTATTAACTGAAACGGTTATCTTCTTGCTTTGGTTGTTTGCGTCATACATGTTGAAAGTGAATGTCTGCGCATGCAGGGCAAACGCAAGCATTTGAAAGAGGGATAAGACAAGGAACTTTTTCATATTTGGGGGTGTTTTTAGGTTCGTGGCACAAATGTAGGGAAAATTTTTGAAAGGAGGAAGGATTTTTAAAGTTAATTTTAATAGGAGGAATAGGAAGAATAGGAAGAATAGGACGGATAAGCGGGAGGGAGAGCAAAAAATTATTATTAAATTTTTGCATTATTATTATTTTATTTATATTTGCTAATTAAACGATAAAATTAAAAACCACAAATGCCTTAAAATGATTAAAGACAATTCATTTCTTCCGCAAATCAATAACTACCGTTCACTAAAAGCATTCAAGAAGGCAGAATGTATATATGATATAACTTATTACTTTGCTCATAAGTATTTAAAGCCAGGGGACCGCACGATAGACCAAATGATACAAGCCGCCCGTTCAGGCAAACAGAACTTGGCAGAAGGCAATATCGACGGCATCACTTCTAAAGAAATGGAGCTGAAACTAACAAATGTAAACAGAGCTTCACTTCATGAATTGCTTTTAGACTATGAGGATTATCTTCGAGTCCGAGGCTTAGAGCAATGGGACTACAACGACCCACGTTGTGCAAAAAAACGAGCTTTCTGCAAAACACATCATGACTCAGCAATTTACAGGAAACAGATCAAGGTGCGATCTGATGAAACAATCGCAAATATAGCCATCACCTTAATCCATCAATGCGATGTTCTGATATGCGGACTTATAGAACGGAAAAAACGTGATTTTAAAGAAAACGGCGGAATTAAAGAAGAATTATATAGAGCAAGGACTGGCTGGAAGAAACAAAATTTAAATTAATAGGAGGAATAGGAGATACTAATTTAATTAATTAATAGGAGGAATAGGAAGAATAGGAAGAATAGGACACACTCATAAAAATACATCCTATTATTACTGTTATTTTATTTTCCTATTATTCCTATTCTTCCTATTTTTCCTATTATTCCTATTTTCTTATTTTTCCTATTATTCCTATTATTCCTATTTTCTTATTATTCCTATTTTTCCTATTATTCCTATTTCGCCTATTATTGTATTCAAGAAATTATTTATCAGTTCAAAAGGTCATTATTATTCACGCCTGATGAGCCGTTAAGAAGGTCTTGATTGGAGACTTGGCGTTGCTGGCGTTGTTGTTGCTGTTGCTGGCGCTGCTGCTGTTGGCGTTGTGGCTGTTGCTGCGAGCGTTGTGGCTGCTGTGATGGCTGCGCGCCTTGTGATTGTTGCTGGCGAGTTTCGCGGTTGGTTTTGATTTGGCGATGAGGCTGGGATTCACGTGAGGATTGAGATTCACGTGAAGATTGGGATTCGCGTGAGGATTGGGATTCGCGAGCAGCCTGCGCATTTCTCTCAGCTTGAGCCTCACGTGCGGATTGGGCAGCGTTGGATTCGCGTGAGGATTGGGACTCTCGTGCTGATCGGGAAGCTGCTTTCGAGGCTTTAGCGATGCTGTCGGCTTTTAGGGAGTCGGCCGTTGTGTTTTCCGCCGGAGTGGTTATTTCCTTAGTTGTGGAGTCAGTCTGAGGGGACTGTTTGCATGAGCGGAAGAGCGACTTGGCACCGAGGACACAAGCGATGACAATAAGAGCCAGGAGCATGACGATGCCAATGGACTTCGCATTACGTGAGAAAGTGCGTATGAGTCGTTTCCATATGCTCAGCGGAACCGGTTTCGGAATGACTGCATATGCGAAATACTCCGTGCCGTTGGCACTGAGGGTCTCGTATTCAGCTGCCGGGTCGTCGGTCGGTTGTTTTTGTAGGACTTTCACTGTTTTGGACCGTTCATTATAGAACGACAGCTTGTCGGCCGCTTCGGCAGGGCTGACCTTTCCGTCGGCATCACGCTGCATACACCCTTTGGCGAAGAGTTCCACGAGGATAAACCGCGGTTGTTTAGGTTTTGCCACTTGTTCCTGGTCGCTGAGATGGCGTTGAGCCGATTGTTCGAAGCTGCGGGTGGCACTGTTAGCGTTGTCGAACGCCCGGGTCCGGTTGGAGTCTTCATAATCGTCATAATCGACGATGCTTTGATCGGAGTCATCGGGCTCTTGAGCATTAGCAATCACAGCATTATAGCGTATGAACGAAGGGTGTTCGCTCTCCACCCCAATGATGCGGTAGGCATGACGTTTGCCCGTGATGACGGTGCCTGGCGAGAGGGTGTATTCCCCTTCGAGTGATTCGAGGAACGCCTTGACCGATGCGGTTCGTTCACGCTTCTCCCCTTTCATGGCGAGCAGGACAGCGTTGCGAGTATGGCTGGACACCTCCTCAGGAATCATGGCGTTGATTTCCTCTTCCATGATGTCGAATGCGTTTTTCGGTTGCTGAGCCGATAGCATATGGAGGAGAGTAGCTCCGAGGGCATAGACGTCCATCCTCGGTTCGAAATAGTCGATTTTGGAATACTGCTCCTTAGGCGCATATCCGTCGGACGCCCCTTTGGCCGAATGAGCCGACGTGGGTTTTCCGCTTGCGTTGAAATGCTTGGATATGCCGAAGTCGATGAGCACGGGATAGAGTTGTCCGCTGTCAGGCCTGCTCATGAGCACGATGTTCTCGGGCTTGATGTCGAGATGGAGGAGGTGCTCTTTATGGAGGAGTTGCACTGCATTGGCGATTGGTCGGAGCAGGCTCAGTGCCTGTGCCTCTGAGAGAGGTCCTTCCGACTGTATATAGTGATAGAGGTCGCCTCCGTCGAGGAACTGCATGATATAGTATGCGGTACCGAAATACTCGAACACCTCGTTTACCTTCACAATATGTTCGGAGAGGTTGCTCAGCCGGTTGAGCCGCTGCGCCTCCACGATGAAATCGGATCGGCTTTCCTCCACGGTTTTAGCCACCTGTGGCGTGCAAAGCACGGTGCAGGCGTCCTTGTCGCGGTAGCATCCGGTGATGAAATGCTCCTTCATGGCGAACGGTACCGACACCGGCACGTTGTTCACCTTGATGGTGGCAGTGACCTTATATGTGATTCCGAATCCCCCTGCTCCCAGCACTTCCTGCACCTTATACCTGATGTCGGTGGGCTTGCTGTAGACCTCAGTGCCAATGGGCAGAGCGTAGTCGATTTCCTGATTAGCCATAATGAAAAACAGATTTTCAGATGTTGATTATCTCCACGGCGACGGCTGCGACTGGTCGGGATATTTCTGCGACGGTCCGTATTGGTTAGTTCCGCGGTTGCTGTCGGTGCAGTTGAACACGAGGAAGAGAATTTTCACTGCTATCCAGAATATCACTCCGGCAATGACGATTGCAGTCGGTACTTCCACAATGGAATAGAGTGAGAGGAGGGAATAGTAGTCGAAACCCTGGTTGGCGAGTTCTTCCTTCATGCCCGGAATGTATACGATGAGATACAGGATGGCATAGACCAACAGGAACAGCATGACGAATCCCGAGAGAATGTCGAGCCATATCCAGTGTCCCGACTTGCCGATGTCGTGCAGTCGTCGGCACTGCAGTGCGAGGTTAGGAATGAAGCATGCTATAGTCACTATTGAGGAGAGTGCCGAAAGTCCGGTGATGGACAGGATGAAATTGACTCCCATGAAGAAGAGCACTATATACCAGTATTCCTGTCGCCTGGATCGTCCGGAGAACTGCGCATACTGTGAAAAGAAGAGTTTAATAGACCCGATGAATCCCGGTTCAGGCGGTATGTTGTTCATTGGGTTCATTCCCGGATATTGTCCGTAGGGTGGCGGCGGGGTTTGATAGCCGTTGAAGCCCGGTTGGCCATAGTTGCCCTGCGGACCGTTGTAGCCCGGTTGGCCATTGAAGCCGGGCTGACCATAATTGCCTTGCGGTTGGCCATAGCTGCCCTGCGGACCGTTGTAACCGGGTTGGTTGTTGTAGGGGTTTCCGGGGTATTGCGTTGGTTGGGTTTCCCCTCCTTGATTGTTAGGATTTATGGTGTTTTCTTCAGCCATAATGGTAGATATGTTTCTGATTATTATTATAAATTGTAAATTAAGAGCAAAGATAATATATTTTTCAGAAATCATAGATGTTTTTTAAATGTTTTTTTTGAGTTGATTGAGATAAGGGATTTATGATTTATTTAAAAAAATAAGGTTTTAAATCGGTGGCGAAGTGCGTGGAAGTTAAGAGGACGGTCATCGTGGAGTTGTACAACAAATTAAGGTTGAAGATTTTAAAACCTACAAAATATGGCAAGACTGCCATGAGAAAATATTACAAAATGGCGGACGGGCTCAGTACGATGTAGAAAGGTGCTACAACGCCCCGACGCGGGACGCGTCGGCTCCACGGGCTGGAATCTCTGTTGTGGGGAATAAAAAGTCGGATGGCGTGGTTGGGAAGTAAACCAATAAAAAAACGTGTAAAAAGCGGTAAATTCAAATAAAAAGATTAATTTTGCATGAGAGTATGTCCATATTAAAGCATGAAAAGAAGCTCCAGAGACATAAATCACATAATTGGCAGATGCGGTTTTCCGAAGATTGTGAAAACCTGCATGCTGCTGCTTGTAATGTGGCTTGGCATGATGAATATCTACAGCCAGATGAATGAGGGAGTGGTGCTGAACCAGGCTGATGTATATGTCCGGTTCGTTGACAGCGAAGGCTATGAATGGTATGGCACCCGCGATGGTCTGAAGCGTTACGACAGCTACAGCTACGAGACATTCCGCAGCGACCGTAACCATCCTGAGCTTCTGAGGAGCAACGACGTGATGTGCATAAGCGAAGACAGCATGCACCACGACATATGGTTCGGCACAAAGGAAGGCGCCTATGTTCTGAGCAAAAAGGACTATAGCATAGAAGAGCTTCACATATCGGGCGATGGCGGCAATTTGGCTGTTGACAGCATGGAACTGACCGACAAGCGCATCAACTACCTCTTATGCAGCCGCGACGGCCAGATGTGGATAAGCTACCGCAACCAGATACTGGTGGTTGATTCAAGCAGGAGGGTGGCCTCCCGCTATGCAACCACATGGAATGGCAAGAACCGGAGTTCGATTCAGTTGTTGGAAGACCCATCGTCGTGCATATGGACCAACCTGTGGAACGGCGGTATCTGCCGCAAGCCCAAGAACTCCGATGCATTCACGGCCTGCGAATGGACCGACCCTAACTATCCGTCGGACCTCAGCATAGACCCGTCGGGGAAATTCATTGTAGCCACCACCCCTGACGGCAGAACCTACCGCTATGCGTTCGACGGCACGTTGCTGAAAGACACGGTCTCCGCTTCTCCAGAAGCTGCCATTCCACCGCAATACGTGAGCAACGAGGAGAAATCCCGCCTCGAGGCTTTGCTCAACGAGCATATACTATGCATCACAAAGGATGAGAAGCAGAATGTATATATAGGCACGTTTGACAACATATACCGCCAAGATGCAAAAGGCGGCGATGCCGAATTGCTCGTGGGCCATGCCGGCAGGATTCACGACATATGCACTGATTCCGGCACTGTGTATTTCATCAGCAATGCGAAAGGCCTTTGCAAATATTCCGGCGGGCAAGTTGAAAATATTGCTAAAGGCAACAATTTCAGCAGTCTGACCATAGACGGCGGGCGGAGCATATGGTTGTCGAACCGCATGGGCAACGTGTATAAGACCCGCGATGAACAGAATGCCATTCTGGCAGACGATTCCATCGCCGGCAACCTGAACGGCGACGCAGTTGAGTCGGTACGTTCCGACGGGTATGGTCGTCTGTGGATTATGTCGCGCCACAGTCTGAAGGAATACAACACAAAAAACGGTGGCTGCAAAATCATCAACTCGAAGGACCTGCCTGTCGGCTCGTTCAACACCATATATCTGGAAGAGGGCGGCATATGCCTTGAAGGCACTGACGGCGTTATACACCTCAAGAACACAGACGCTCTGAGTTCGCAAAACGAAATAAAGCGCGTGGCAGTGACATCCTACACCATAGGCAGCCGTCATGAGCTTATGCCTTACGGCATCAAGAGCCTCGACATCGACAGCGGCATCGACAACATCACGTTTTTCCTGACCAGTTTCGTTTACGACAACGCCAAACACATCATATATTCTTATCGTCTGGACAACGGCGACTATCATGAGCTGGACCGTGGTGCCAATATCCTCAGCCTGTCGAGCATCCCTTACGGCACTCATACGATAAGCGTGAAGGGCAAGGACTCCTACGGCCGATGGTCGGATGCATTCGATGTGGTGACGATTATCCATCCTCGTCCTTGGTACCACTATGCATTGTGGTCAGCAGGCATTCTTGCCGTGATGGGATTTGTCGTATGGTATGCCCGAAGGACAAGGCGCTTCCGCAGGAAAGTGTCGGAGCGCATGAAGCGCTATGAGAAGGAGAAGGAGATGCTTGAGCAGAAGCTCCATGACGCCGAAGCAAAGGCACGTGACATGGGTTACAAGGAATCGGTGGTGACTGAGAACTACAGCACCCTTTCGGTTCAGGACAAGGAGTTTGTGGACCGTTGCCGCGAGATGGTGGAGAAGAACCTGAGCAACATAGAATACGGGGTGGATGCTCTGAGTGCCGACCTTTGCATGAGCCGCATGAACCTGTATCGCAAGCTGAGGGGTTTGACGGGTCAGTCGCCCACCGACTTTATCCGCAACATAAGGCTTGAGCGAGCCCTGATGTTGTTGGAGACCACGTCGTACAGCATGAACGAGATCAGCGACCTCGTGGGATTTTCCTATCCGAGTTACTTCACGAAGTGCTTCAAGGACAAATTCGGCAAATCACCTAAGGAATGGCGGGAAAGTGGCTCGAACAGCGGGATTGTTACGAATTTATAATAATTATATACGAAATTATAAGGATTATTTGCTGGTTTTTCGGAAATTTGCAAATGAAAAAGTATCGTTTGCGACAATCAAATAACTAATAAATAATAATCCTTATGAAACTCAAATCCTTACTTATTTTAGCGATTTCATTTATGTTTTCACTTACAATGAATTCGCAGCGCATCCAGCCCAAACTTGGTAGAGGTGTTGTAGTCGTAAACAATGGTTCCGCCGTAACAGTCACATGGCGACGATTGGCACAAGAGCCAGAAAATGCCACATATAATGTATATGTCAATGGCAGCAAAATCAACTCATCTCCATTAAATAACACGAATTATAAAACAACGACCAGTGCCATTCCATTCGGTTCAAAGGTGAGCGTCAGCATCCTTCAAAACGGAGTAGAATCAGAACAAAGTGTAGCATTTGAATTTCAGCAGCGTGATGCCCGTAGCATGTATATGGACATTTTGTTCCCAGACTATCCTTTAAATGTCAATGATTACGGCACATCATTCGTATGGCCAGCCGATCTTGACGGAGATGGCGAGATGGACTATGTTGTTGATAGAAAATCAAAGGTAGATATATCTACTCGTAGTCATAAGATACAGGCATATAAACGAGACGGTACACTTCTCTGGACAGTAGACATGGGTCCCAATGTAGCTATCGACCAAGGCCAAGACGACATGGTTTTAGCCTACGACATCAATTGTGACGGTCGCTCTGAAGTGATCATCAAAAGTTCAGATGGCACACGTTTTTGGGATTCCTCAAACAACACATGGGGCAAATACGTATTCGGAAAGAATACAGGCGACATCGACGGTGACGGTATCATAGACTATTCGACCCAGAACCGTCGTAATCCGCCATTCTACGTATCAATAATTGACGGTATGACCGGGGCGGAGATGGAATCAGCCGAATTGGATTATAGTCAAGTTCGCGACGGTGTTGACACCTACGGACGTGACAACCGTCAAGATTATAAAGGTGACAACAACTGGCTTGAATATGCATCGCTGTGTGGTCAGTTTGCCATTTGTTATTTCGACGGAGTTCACCCATCCTTAGGCATAGAGGTGAAAGACCGTCTTGCGAATGGAGGCTCACATCATTATTACTTATTCTCTTTCAGCTATGATTGGAGTGATGGCACAGCACGCAACTGGCATCACGCCTCTACCTTCAGCGCCTATGGCCGGAATCCTTCTGCCTCCCAGTTCCACATGGTACGCGTGTGCGATGTGGATGGTGACGGGATAGACGAGTTGATTCCCGGGGGTTACGGATGGAATCCTCAGTCGGGCATGGTGATGAGTGCCAATATAGCCCATGGCGACCGTTTCCGTTTGTCAGACATCGACCCTGAGCGTCCGGGCTTAGAATGCTTTGCAATTCAGCAATATGCCGGTGACATGCTCGGTCAGATATTGTATCAGGCAGAAAACGGAAAGGCTATAAAGAAATGGTACTTATCTGCTGTAGATGATGTGGGACGTGGTGAATGTATGGATATAGATCCAAACCATTTAGGATGGGAGATATGGTCAACCATGCCGGGTGTTTATGATGCCAAAGGCTATCTCATCCCAGAACTCAGCTCACATTATCCATGTGAAGGCGTATGGTGGGATGGCGACTTAGGCCGGGAAAATGTAGGCACCTCCGACAGCCATTATAATGTATATGTAGAGAATTTCAATGTAGGTCGTTTGATTCAAATTGCCCATGATAGCAATTGGCGCTATGTGACAGTATATGCCAAACGTGCCGCATTCTGGGGAGACATCATAGGCGATTGGCGTGAAGAGTTGGTTCTTTTACATAAAGAAAACGGTGAATGCGTTGGTATATGTGGTTTTTCAACCGACTATTCAACCGACGTGGACAATATTTATTGTTTGTTACAGGATCCTCATTATCAAGGCGATTGTACAACAAAAGGCTATTATCAGAGTCCTAATCCCGGTTTCTATTTAGGCTATGACATGCCACGTCCGCAGTTGCCACCAGTGATGGTGACCGACTTGGTGGCCAAGAACGACGGCGATTATTCAGATTACAGTCGTCGTGAGTCAGCAAGCTATAACGACGGCAAGAGTGTTTTGTTTGATTTGACATATGGTTCGAACACCTACAATATAAGTAACAGCATGTCACCCGGCACTGTTTACGCCATGCCGGTTAAGGGACAGAAAATCACATTCGACGGCATCGGTTCACTTGAAGGCAACATGGACCTTTGGAAAAGTCAGCAAGGTCAGGTCGTGATAAACGTTCCTATGAATTATACCGGCAAAACCTATATATCAGAAGGAATCTTATCATCCAACAACACCATCAAGGGCGATGTGGAATTACGTGCCCGTGGTACGTTGGCTGGCACTCCAACCGTTGAAGGCAATCTGACACTTGAGAACGCTCTCAACTACGAAGGTTGCCGACTGATGCCAGGCGACGCCCGCAGCATAGGCTTAATTACCCTGAAGCAGGGTCTGAACGTGGGTTGCCGCATGTTCGCCGAGATGAACGTGAACAGCGACGGCAAAACCGACCTCATACATATCGACGGCAACCTGACACTCGGCACGAAAGGAAAGGTGGTGTTCACCATCGTGCCAGAAGGCAGCACGATTGCTCCCGGCCGCTACAAGCTGATTGAATACACAGGCGTATTCATCGGCGACATGACCCAGATGTCGGTAAGGGGCATCCAGGGCATCTCCTACAATATTGAGAACAGCGACAATGGCATCTGGTTCGTGGTGAACGAGCAACGCGATGCAACTACAGGTGTAAGATGGATAGGCAACGAGAGCAATACCTGGGACTATCAGTCCACTAACTTCCTCTTGAATGACGAGCCGACAGAATTCGTGGCAAACGACGATGTGACTGTAGGCGACGATGCCCAGTCGAACAGCATCCAACTTGCCGACATGTATCCGATTTCCGGTATCAGGTTCGAGAACGAGAGCAAGGTCATCACTGTGAGCGGCCTTGGCGGCTTCAGCGGCACTGGCGGTCTGACGAAGAGCGGTAGCGGGCGTTTGAACATGAACTGCGTGAACAGCACATACACCGGCAAGACCATCATCGAGAGCGGTACGGTGAGCGTGAAGGAACTCTCCGACGGCGGTCTTCCAAGTTCGTTTGGTTCGGCGAGTGCCTCTGTAGGCAATTTCCAGATAGGCAACGCCACACTGATAATCGACAATGCGAGCACCTCAACCAACCGTGCCCTCACGTTGAACGACATGGCTGTAATCAGCATAGCCACCGGCAATGTGTCGTTTAGGGGCATCGTAACCGGCAACGGCGGCATAATCAAGCGCGGCGGCGGCCAGATGAACTTCACTTATGGCGGCACAAACAATTTCAAGGGCGGCATCCGCCTGGAAAGCGGCTCCATAGCCCAGGGCAGCTGGAACTCCACGTTCGGTCCTGCCGGTTCTGCGATTGAGGTGACCGGCAACAGCAGCATCACCGTGTTCAATAACAACTCGACGAGTGCTGTGCCAACTCTGAACAACGCCATCAGCGTGGCGAAGGGTAAAACCCTGACCATCAATACCGGTCAGCGTTGCAAGATCATGGGTTCGCTCTCTGGCGAAGGCACCGTGAAGATCAGTTTCCCTTATGTCCGCGGCGACTTCTCCACGAACCTGACCAATTTCGAAGGCACCCTGAACCCGACGTCGGGTCAGTTCCGTCTGACCTCGGGCATGAACCTCGCTAACGGCACATTCAAGCCGGAGAGCGGCGTGTATGCCGTGGGAGTTCAGAGCCAGAGCGGCACAGAGACGAGCCTTACACATAAGATAGGTGCGCTGAGCAGCAGTGCGAGCGACTGCACCCTCGGCACGAGCATATGGAATGTGGGCTATCTGAACACCAACACCACCTATGCCGGCATCATCAACAGCGCCGCCACTCTGAACAAATACGGCAGCGGCACCCTCAGCCTGACCGGTTCGAGTGCCGGTGCGATAAATGTTCGCGAAGGCTACCTGTCGCTCGACAACAACACATCAACCACAACCGGAATGGTGACTGTCTACAACGGCGGCTATGTGCTCGGCAGCGGAAAGACGGCGGCCGTCACAGTGAATCAGGGCGGCATCCTCGGTGCCGGCAAACAGAGCGCACTCGCCACCTCCACATTGACTCTGACAGGCAATCTGACAGTGAAATCGGGCGGCATACTGAAATTCCGCGGCCGCTCCACCACCTCGGTCGACAAGTTCATGGTAGGCGGCAACGTGACTCTGACCAGCCCTGTGTTCGACATGACACGATTGAGCGGCGAATGGACAGCCGACACCGATTATAAAGTGCTTGACTGCAGCGGAAAAATCACGCTCAGCGGCACTCCGACATTCTTGCCGGAAGAACCGCTTCCAGGATACATGTGGGATTACAGCCAGCTGGCTTCCGACGGCATCCTGCGCGTGGTGGCTAATCCGGCATCGGGAATCGAAGGCGTGAATGCTGATAGCGAGCAGGAGATAATTTATGATTTAAACGGCAGAAGAATCGAACAAATCACGAGCCCAGGAATATATATCATTAATGGGAAAAAGAAGATTATCAGATAATTAGAAAGATTAGAGATTCTAGAAATTCTAGAGATTCTAGAAAATCTAGGAAAAATAAAATCTATGGCATCAACAAAATTATATCAGGCAGTTGCGATAATTTGCGGGATGATTTGCTGCTTGCCGATTTATGGTCAGCATAAGCAGAATTTTGACGGAGGCTGGACTTATGTTCATGATGGCGTGAGGCATGAAGTGAGCTTGCCACATGCATGGAACGAGGCCTATGCGTTCCGAGTTCTGATCAACGACCTTCCTACCGACACGGTCCGCTATGTAAAGGAATTCCGTCTGCCCCGCAGTGCGAAAGGGAAGAAGGTGTTCGTGGAGTTCGAGGGTGTTCGCCAGGCCGGTAAGGTGTGGATCAACGGCACCTACCTTGGCATCCATGAGAACGGCATCACCGCCTTCGGCTATGACCTGACCCCATACCTGAACTTTCGCGGCACCAACCGTCTGGAAGTGCTGACCGACAACGACTGGAGCTATCGTGAAGAGTCGAGCGGAACCGGTTTCCAATGGAACAACAAGAATTTCAACGCCAACTACGGCGGCATCCCGAAGCACGTGTATCTGCATATCCTGGAGCCGCTCTACCAGACCCTCCCCCTCTATTCGTCGCTTGGCACGGAAGGAGTTTATGTTTATGCCAAAGACATAGATGTCGCCAACCGCAGAGCCATGGTGGTATGCGAGTCGGAGGTGAGGAACGAATCAGGCCGAGACCGAACCATAAGCCTCCAGATGGAAGTGGCAGACATGGATGGCAAGGTCATCGGCAGTTACAGCAGCCCGGAGGTAAAGCTGTCGAAAGGGATGACTCAGAAGATCAGCGTCTCCGGGCATTTCACGGACCTGCATTTCTGGAGTTGGGGCTACGGCTATCTGTACACCGTGAGAAGCCGCCTGATGGAACGTGGCAAATGTATAGACGAGGTGCAGACAGTGACCGGCTTCCGCAAGACCGAATACGGCAACGGTCTGTTCAAACTGAACGACCGCGTTCTGATGGTTCACGGGTATGCCCAGCGAACGAGCAACGAATGGCCGGGAGTGGGCATGTCGGTGCCCGCCTGGCTGAGCGACTACAGCAACGGCCTGATGGTGGAGAGCGGCGGCAACCTTGTGAGATGGATGCATACGATGCCATGGAAGCAGGACATAGAATCGTGCGACCGCGTAGGGCTGCTTGAGGCGATGCCTGCCGGCGATGCGGAGAAAGACGTGGAGGGTAGGCAATGGGAACAGCGTGTGGACGTGATGCGCGATGCCATCGTTTATAACCGCAATAACCCGAGCATCATCTTCTACGAATGCGGCAACGAGAATATCAGCGACGAGCATATGGCAGAGATGATAGAAGTGCGCAACCAGTTTGACCCTCACGGCGGCCGTGCCATCGGCTCGCGCGAGATGCTGTCGAGCAAGAATGCCGAATACGGTGGTGAAATGCTCTATATCAACAAGAGCGGCGGCAAGCCCGTCTGGGCAATGGAATACTGCCGCGACGAGGGTCTGCGCCGGTATTGGGACGACTGGAGCTGGCCTTACCATAAGAACGGCGACGGCCCACTCTACCGCAACGCACCTGCAGAAGCCTACAACCTGAATCAGGACCAACTCGCCGTGGAACATATCCGCCGCTGGTATGACTACTGGCAGGTGCGTCCGGGAACGGGACGGCGAGTGAGCAGCGGCGGTGTGAAAATCGTGTTTTCCGATACGAACACCCATTGCCGTGGCGAGTCGAACTACCGCACGAGCGGAGTGACCGATGCCATGCGCCTTCCGAAGGATTCTTATTACGTACATCAGGTGATGTGGGACGGCTGGGTGGAACCGGAGTCGAGCCATACCTATATCATGGGTCATTGGAACTATGAAGAGGGAGTGGTGAAGCCGATATACGTGGTGAGTGACGCACCGAAAGTGGAGCTTCTGCTGAACGGGCGTAGTCTGGGTGTGTCGACTGCAAGCCAATACCGCTACCTGCATACGTTCGACTCCGTTGAGTTCAAGCCCAGCAGGCTTCAGGCCGTGTCGTACGACTCGGACGGCAACAAGTTGTCGGACTACACACTCTATACCGTTGGTGAAGCCCGTTCGCTCGAACTGACCCTTACAACCGCTCCCGACGGCTTCAAGTGCGACGGTGCCGACATGGCGCTTGTGACCTTTGAGGCTATGGACTCGGAAGGAAGTCGGAATCCGCTGGATCACCGCAATGTGCGGTTTGAACTTGACGGTCCGGCCGAATGGATTGGCGGTATAGGCAAGGGCGAGGGCAACTGCGTCGGGAGCAAGGAATTGCCATTGGAATGCGGCGTGAACCGTGTGCTGATAAGAAGCACGACTGAGAGCGGCAAGATCCGTCTGACCGCCTATGCCGAGGGGTTGGACCCCGTGAGCATAGAATGGGAGTCGGTGAAACCGGAGCCGGCATCCTCGGCTGTTGCCAGTCACAGGTTCTTGAGGGGCGAAACCCCTTCCACCCCATCCTATCGTGACACGAAACGCAGCATCGGCGTTAAGAACATCATAGCCGGCTGCAATCAGGACAAAGCCCGCAACTGCATAGACGACAACGAAGACAGCGAATGGACAAACGACGGCACTTCCAACACCGCTTGGATCAGTTTTGAGCTGGAGGAGGCGTCGACGGTGGATGAGATAAGCATGAAGCTGACCGGCTGGCGCCGTCGCTCCTATCCTCTCCAGATTTATGCCGACAACGAACTGGCCTGGGAGGGGAGCACACCGATGTCGCTGGGCTACGTGAGCCTACCTCTGAAGATGAGCCATCCGGCATCGAAGATAACGATACGCTTGAAGGGTGCCGCATCGGAGAACGAGGCGTTCGGCCAGATTGTAGAACTGGCAGCGCCTGTAGGCAACGAACTGGACCTATACAAGGCCGAAGGCGGCGACAGAGTGAAAAGCGAGCTACGGATAATCGAGGTGGATTTTCTTGAGGGGATTTAAATCGAAAGGAAGAAGAATTATTAAGGAGAAATAAATAGGCGATATAGGAGGAATAGGAGGAATAGGAGGAATAGGAGAGAAATGAGGAATAGGAGAGAAATGAGGAATCAAGTGAGAGAGAAAAAAATGGGGGACATGCGATTGCATGTCCCCCATTTGGTTTTGGATATTTGAATTTATTATTTGTGGCGATAGTTGTTGAGCTGTTCAACATCCATGCGGCGGATGTAGTTGAAATGCTTCTCCACTTCGCTTTCAGCATGGTTGACGAACACATTGAGTGAGCGTGCGAAGAGTTCCGGCGCTTTCTGTGTGTCCTGGATGAGGAGATGGCACATGATGGTGTATGCAGTCATCTCATAGAGTTTGCGTGAGCAGAAATCAGTGAAATCCTGGTTGCCCACTTCCTTCACAGCGTTAGTGGCAGTCTCGAGCTTGCAAGCCATTTCCTTGATGCGGCTCATGTAAGCCTCATATTCAGGAACAACCGGCACAGTCTCGAAATCGCGGATGATATTGAGGTAAGTTCCGTTTGTGATATAACGCAGTGCAGCCACGGTCTGTAGCTGAGTGGTACCCTCATAGATGCTGGTGATACGAGCGTCGCGATAGAGCTGCTGGCACTTGTATTCGAGCATGAATCCGGAACCACCGTGAATCTGGATGGAATCGTAAGCATTCTGGTTGGCAAACTCAGAGTTCATACCCTTAGCCAGCGGAGTGAATGCATCAGCAAGACGAGAATACTTCTTGCACTCCTGACGTTCTTCCGGAGTGAGCTTGCGCTCGCGTGCAATATCTTCAAGAGCCTTGTAGATGTCGACATAGCGGGCGGTCATATAGAGAAGCGAGCGTCCGGCATCGAGTTTTGCCTTCATCGTAGCGAGCATGTCGTAGACAGCCGGGAAATTGATGATTTCCTTGCCAAACTGCTTACGGTCGCGTGCATAAGCCAGACCTTCGTCGTAGGCACTCTGCTCGATACCCACCGACTGAGCGGCGATACCCAGACGCGCACCGTTCATAAGCGCCATCACATACTTGATCAGACCCAGCTTGCGGTCGCCACAGAGTTCAGCCTTTGCGTTCTTGTATACAAGTTCGCATGTAGGACTTCCGTGAATACCCAGCTTGTTCTCGATACGGCGTACGTTGACACCGCCCTGGTTCTTGTCGTAGATGAACATGGAAAGACCGCGTCCGTCGCGAGTGCCTTCCTCAGAACGTGCGAGCACGAGGTGGATGTCGGAGTCACCGTTAGTGATGAAACGCTTCACACCGTTCAGCAGCCAGCATCCGTCCTTCTCAGAGTAAGTGGCCTTGAGCATTACAGACTGTAGGTCGGACCCAGCGTCAGGCTCTGTGAGGTCCATCGACATGGTTTCGCCGCGACAAACGCGTGGTACGAAACGCTGGCGCTGGTCTTCGTCGCCGAACTCATAGAGAGTTTCGATACAGTCCTGAAGCGACCAGATATTCTCGAATCCTGCATCACCGGCGCTGACGATTTCGTTAGCTGCGGTGTAGACAGTAATCGGCATGTTCAAGCCTTCGTAGCGACGCGGCATGGTCATACCGTTCATGCCAGCCTTGATGGTGGCATCGAGGTTTTCATATGTCTTTGACGCATATCTCACACGTCCGTTCTCACAATGAGGTCCTTCAGCGTCGACCTCCTCTGCGTTCGGAGCGATTACATTAGAAGTGACGTCGCCCACGATGTCGAGTGTGCGGTCATAACTGTCCATGGCGTCCTCAAAATCCTGAGGTGCATAGTCGTATTTGTCCTTATCTTCGAAACCACGTTCTTTCAGCTCCACAATACGCTTCATGAGCTCATGCTGCATGTGGAATTTGATTTCGGGATTGTCGGTATATATATTTGCCATTGTTTGTTTTTTTATTAAACGGGCGTCGGATATGCCAAGCTGACGAGTTGCTTACAGCTGCGTTCACACTTCCTATCTGCGCCCGTTTGGTTTATTACTTACTGTTCTTCTTATAATACTTAATGAACTTAGGCAGCACCTCTTCGATGGTACCAGTTATGATATAGTCGGCAATCTGATTGATTGGCGCGTTAGGGTCGGAGTTGATAGATATGATGATACCCGCTTCCTTCATACCGGCGATATGCTGAATAGCTCCGGAGATACCGCAAGCGATGTAGACCTTAGGACGAACTGTGACACCTGTCTGTCCAATCTGGCGGTCGTGGTCAATCCATCCTGCATCGACAGCCGCACGGCTTGCACCCACATCAGCGTGGATTTCCTTTGCGAATTCGAAGAGTAGGTCGAATCCTTCCTTCGAACCGACTCCATATCCACCAGCCACGATGATGTTAGCCCCCTTGAGGTTGTTCTTTGCAGCCTCCACATGGCGGTCGAGCACCTTCACCACATAGTCGGTCTGCGGCACATAGTTGTCGACATCGTGCTTAACCACTTCACCCTTATAGTTTTCGTCGAGGATTTCCTTCTTCATCACTCCGTCGCGGACTGTAGCCATCTGTGGGCGGTGTTCCGGGTTGACGATAGTGGCGATGATGGAGCCTCCGAAAGCCGGACGAATCTGATAGAGCTGGTCGGTATAGTGTTTCTTCACCATCTCCCCGTTCTCGTTCTTCACGTTCATGTCGAAGTCACCGATTTCGAGCTGAGTACAGTCGGCGGTAAGTCCTGAATGTAGTGCAGAAGAGACACGAGGACCGAGGTCGCGTCCGATAACAGTAGCGCCCATGAGGCAGATTTGAGGTTTTTCCTCTTTGAAGAGGTTCACCACAGCAGAAGTGTGTGGCAGAGAAGTGTAAGGGAACAATCCCGGTGCGTCAAACACATGGAGTTTGTCAACACCGAAAGGAATAATCTGCTTTTCCACTCCTTCCAATTCATGTCCGACGCATACAGCCTCGAGTTGCACACCGAGAGTGTTAGCGAGTTTGCGTCCCTTGGTAAGAAGTTCCAAACTTACGTCAGCAACTTTGTTGCCTTCAAGTTCACAATATACGAATACGTTGTTCATTTCTTAATTAATTTAGTTGACGAGTAAACGAGTTGACGAGTAGACAAGTTGTTAGTGTTGTATGTCTTCATTCAAATTTCAACTACGTTTTCTCCTCGTATTGATTATCCAATGGTGTTGTTTTCAATCAGTTCAACTACAAGTCCTTCGATGTCGGCATCGCTGCCAGTGAGCGACTTGTTTTCCTTAGCCTTGAACACGATGTTCTTAACGGCCTTCACGTTAGTAGGCGAACCCGCTTTACCGATTTGGTTCGGGTCGGCATCGATGTCGGCAGCACCCCACGACTGAATTGTGAGATACGGGCGTTCTTTATAGAAAGCCTGCTGTTCTTCCGGAAGTGCAGCGATTTCAGTTTGCGTGAGCGCTTTCTTATATTTCATCACGAGTTTGATGTTTCTGCTTCTGCAAGGAGCAGCAGATCCGTTCACAGTAATGACGATAGGCATAGGTCCTTCAACCGTTTCGACACCACCGTCGATATGTCTGCGAGCGACGATTTTCTCCTTAGTGCATTCGAGAATTTCCTCAGTGTAGGTGATTTGAGTCAGTCCGAGTTTTTCAGCCACCTGTGGTCCCACCTGTGCAGTGTCACCGTCGATAGCCTGTCGTCCACCGATAATGATGTCGAAGTCACCGATTTTCTTGATTGCCTGAGCAAGAGAGTAACTTGTAGCGAGTGTGTCGGCACCTCCGAGCGCTCTGTCGGTCAGCAAGACTCCGGCGTCTGCTCCGCGGAAGAGTCCTTCTCTCAACACTTCAGTAGCTTTCGGCAATCCCATAGTCAGCATTGTGATAGTGGATCCCGGATTAGCGTCTTTCAATCTCAGCGCCTGTTCAAGCGCGTTCAGGTCCTCAGGATTGAACACAGCCGGCAGAGCTGCACGGTTGACTGTTCCCTCCGGAGTCATCGCATCAGGTCCCACGTTTCTTGTGTCAGGCACCTGCTTGGCGAGTACAATGATTTTTAAACCCATAAAATTATAATTAGATTATTAAAAGTTTCTCTTTCTAACTTTAAAAATATCGAAAAAGAGGGATATCCAAGGATGATATCCATTTAGGCTGCAAAGTTACTCATTTTATTTGATTTGGCAAAAAACAAATCCCGAATAATGCACAAAAACGGCAAAAACGTGTATAAGAATTGCACATTCCTTTCGAAGTGTGCAACTCAAAGATTATATATGTCAATTCTTTACTTTTACGTTGTGCCGGCAGTTATGCCAACAAATGGCGGTTGAAATGCCAACAAATGGCGGTTGAAATGCCAACAAATGGCTGAGATATGCTTCAAACCGCCGGCAGTTATGCTTACATGGCGTTTACCACCCGTTCGTAGGATTCCTTGGCATCGGCAAATCCGCTATCCATTGCCTTCTTATACCATTTCTTGGCTTCGCTGAGGTTTTTCCTCACCCCTTCTCCGTTTTCGTAGCACCATCCAAGGCTGAACATAGCGCCCGCATTTCCCTGGTCGGCTGCAAGTGTATAGTATTTCACGGCTTCCTTGAAGTCCTTTGTCACTCCATTGCCATAGTAATAGCATTCAGCGAGGTTGATCTGTGCATCGAGCACACCCTGGTCGGCAGCTTTCTTATACCATTTGCATGCCTCAGCATAGCTCTGCTGACAGCCCTGTCCGGCATAATAGGCATTTCCTACATAGCATTGTGCGTTCTTGTCGCCCAATTCGGCCGCTTTAGTATACCATTTCAAGGCCTCCTTCAAGTCCTGGCTCACTCCACCCTCTCCGCGTTCGTACTTGCGCGCGAGAGCAAGAATGGACTGGAGGTCGCCCTCCTGTGCCATACGCTCGATGCGGTCGCCCTCCGACTCCTTCGGATTGCTGTCGCGGCGATTCGGGTTGCGAACTTCCACAGTACCGTTAGAGCGTGAAGAAGTGGAAGTTGAGGTGGAGGTAGACGTTGATGTAGACGTGCCGTTTGTGCCGTTATTGGAATAAACGCCCGGCGATGTGGATGTTTCATCCACGTTGCTTGTGGTTTCCATTCCCGATGCCACTGCAGCGTCCTTTATTGCACGCTTGAGTGTTTTCATGAACTGGAAGAAGGTCTCGTTGTCGACCGGCAGGAAGTCATGGGCAACGTTGAACAATGACGGTTCGTTGCAATAAGTGGAACCGTAGTCCATAACAAAATACTGCTGTTTGGTCCACAGATCTTCATCGGGAAACGGTTTTGCACCTTCAGTGAAGACGAATCCGATTCTTCCGCGAGGGTCGATGACGGCTTCTTTATACTGGGTTGTAAACATGTTTATATTACCCTTTTTCACTATGATGGTTTTCTCACGTGGATTGAATGTAATCGTCACTTTCGCCCCGTCGGATTTTTCCGTATAGTTTTGCTCACAATTCTGTGCTTTGATAGTGTTGAAGCAGGCGAGAGCGAACATCAGAAACAATATTTTTTTCATAATAGTTCTCTTTGTATTTGGCTTAGGAAATATTTAGATTTCAATTCAATCTGCAAAAATACAAAAAAATAATTAATAATTAAAAATTAATAAAAGATTATTAGTTGACGAGGTAAGGGATTTACGATTTGTTTGGATATTTTACTATTCAGTTATTTTGTTGGGCGAGTTGGACGGGGTTGGAGGGGTGAGTACGATGTAGAGAGGCGCTACAACGCCCCGACGCGAGGACGCGTCGGCTCCACGGGTCGAAATAAGCTTTGTGGGAAATAAGAAGGTGGATGGCGTAGGTAGGAGAGCCGGGAGGTTAGTTCGTTGGTAGCAGCGTTGAGACAACAGATTGGTTGTAGTTGTCTAATGAATTTTGTAATATTTTCTCACAGCGACTGCTGTATTTTGTATGGTTTTTATAGGTTTCTTCTATTGTTGGATGTAGATGTATTGAGATTATAGAACGGCTTCAACCGATTTTGATGGAGAGCGGAATACGGAGTTTGAAGATGAAATTGCGTCCCATGTTATATACTCCGTTTCTGCCGGTAAGTAGATTAGCGTCAGCATATTTGAGTCGGCTGAGATGGTTCTGGTAAGCGCAGTCGGTCAGGTTGTTGACTGCGAGAATGACAGTTGCGATTTTCTTTCCCTTATGTCTGATGTCGGAGCCAACCGACGCATTGAGTAGAGTGTAGGCAGGCGTAGCGGTTTCGGTGTCGTAAGCAGCGAAGAAATGGTTCTGGCGGAAATTGGTTTCAACCTCTACCGCTGCGAAGAGGTTGTTGAATGTTTTTCCATGGCGAATGATGTCGTATCGCAGATTGACATTCCACCTCGGCGCCGGTGTGAACGGCAGGTATTTGTCGTCGTGCCCTGAATCGGACTTGACCGCATTGACGAACGAGAATGCATTTTCGAGGTGTAGCGGTTCCCATGGGTGAATGTCGAGTGTGAATTCCGCTCCATAAATCCATGCATCACCGCTGTGGAAGCCGAATTCAGGCACATCTTCACGTATGATTTCGCCTCCAAATTCATCGGTGTTTTTTCTTAGGAAAATATAGTTGTCGATTTTGTTTGCGAACAAAGCCGCCTGGAAAGAGATCCATGATGAAGAGTAGTCAGCCCCGAAGTCGAACTGCAGGCTCTGTTCCGGTTTCAGGTTGCGGTTTCCCACCTCATATTTGATGGTACCCTCATGTACCCCGTTGGAAGCCAGTTCGCTGATGTTGGGAGCACGGAATCCCCTCGACACATTCAGTTTGAGGTTTGCGTTTTCACCGATATTATATATAGCGCCTATGCTTCCTGTCAGTCCACTGAAATCCTTCTTGAAATCCTCGAATCGCAGCATCCCCTCTTCCATCAGCTGCTTCCCATGCACATGCCGGTTGTCGAACCTCAATCCAGCACTGAGTGTAAGCCGGTTGAAAGTGCGGTTTGCAGTGGCGAACACACCGAAATCCATGCTGTTGTAATCAGGCACAAGAAATTCCTCACCCTTATTTCTCGACGTCTGCACCATGCCGTTGACGCCGGCAGCCGTTTTCCATCCATAGAAATCGGTCATAAGGTAATGCACGTTGTAGTTGAATGTGTTGAGCAGGAAATGGAGTTCCGCTTCGTCGGGTTCGAGCACGTCTTCAAATTCCTTTCTGACGTTGCGCTGGTAGCCGAAGATGGCTTTCAGCTGGCCGTTGCCGACGAAGAAGGTGTTGTCGAGCACAGCCTTGGAATGATATACCTGCTGATAAGGCACTGCATGTCGATAGGAATTGGAGCCGTGGTATTCAGCCTCGTCTTCCACTCCCCCGTTAACGACCGGCATAATGAAATTGCCCGTGAGCGGACTGCGTTCACCTTCCACAATTCCGGGCGTTATGTTATAATAAGACAGGTGGAGATGTGAATGTCCCCAATGCTTGTTGAACCCGAACATGCCGTCGGCCGCCCGCTCGGTGAAACGTGAGTTGAACACACGTCCGTCGTATTTGTTCGTGTAGTCGTGAGCCATTTTCGAGCTGATACGTCCACCCCATACGAATCCGTTCTTGTTTCCGTCGAGATTGGCGGAGAAAGCGAAAAGTCCGTTATTAGTCTGATATTCAGTGTTGATTCCAGCCTGGACCGTTCCGTCTTCCGCAGCTGGAGTGCTGTTCATGACAATCACACCTGCGAGAGCATCGCTACCGTAGATAAGGCTTGCCGGTCCCTTAAGCACCTGTACCGACCCTACGCTGTTGGGATCAATCTCCACTCCGTGCTCGTCGCCCCACTGCTGTCCTTCTTGCCTCACTCCGTTATTGACCACCGCCACCCGATTGTAGCCGAGGCCTCTGATGACCGGCTTTGAAATTCCGCTGCCTGTGGTGATTTGTGATATTCCCGGCTGTTTTGCCAATGCATCGATGATATTAGTGGAAGAAGTGGCAAGCAATTGCTCGCCCGACACCACAGAGACCGGTGAAGGGGTGAATTTCAGGAGGGAATTACCGGTAATTCCCATCACCACCACTTCGCTCAGCATGGCATTGCTCTCCTTCATCCGGAAGTCCTTGCGTTTCACTGTCTTGAGATCGATGGTCTCGCTGATGGTCTGATGTCCGAGGTATGTGACCTGTATGACAGTTGTCAGTTCGGGCAGGTTCTTGAATTCGTAGCGTCCCTCGGCGTCGGTGATGACACCCATCTTCAGTTCAGGCAAATAGACCGCCACTCCGACGAGCGGGGAGCCGTCGACATCATCCACTACCACACCCGACAATGATGTTGTGTCGGCTGCCATAGCGGCCTTAAGGGCAAAGAGCCAAAACATCAGAATAAATAAGCCACGACTTCTCATCTGAACTTACCTATTAATTTTCAAATTGTGCTTTTATGAATCTTCTTGTTTATTGGTTTTGTATACAACACACGACTTTTCACTTAGCCATTACCTTGCGAATCAAGACATTTCCATTCGCATCAGAAACATGCTCGATAAAAATTCCTCTTTCGGGACGTGAATTGAGTTGCACTCCCTGCAGGTTGTAATATCTGACAGCGGCCTCATGAGCTGATGTTCGGACATTGTCGATGGATGTAATGACCGGTTCTATTTCCGTTTCGTCGATTACCCAACGCATACGGGTGCGGTCGGCATGGAAGGACAGGATGGCGAGTTCGCCTCCATCAGCGTTTTCGTTCACTTTTCCCACTCCGAATAGCGGTTTTTCAGTCTGGTCGGCATACAGGAAGAAGGCAGCCTTTCCGTTGTCCATTTTGGCGAAATAAGGTCGGATTGACACTGGATTCTCTGACAGTTCCTTATGAATCTGCAGGAATTTGCCCGTAGCCTGGTTGATGGCATATACGTCACCGTTTCCAGCATCACTGAACACCCAAAGTGCCGCCGGGTCGGAAGCAATAGGGTCTTCCTGTCCGGAGTTGATGTCGTCATCCGAAAGTCCAATACGGTATTCCACATAGTCGGCCTCTCCCTCCTGCGCCTTTACCGCATAGAGATAGCGTCTTTGCACGCTGGTGGTCGCAGTGGCGATATTGGAGTTTGGCGCAGTTCCATAACTGTAGATGTTGTACGCCAGGTCGGTGGAATAGCCTTGGAATTCATATATCATCGTGGCTTTGAAATCGGTGACCGCCTGATTGAGCCGTGCTATGGCGTCATCGACCTCCTCCTGAGTGGTTTCGGTGCCGATTGCGTCCTTGAATTCATTTGCCTCGTTGATTGCATCGATAAGTGTGCTGAGAGCTTCAGTAGGATAACCAGCCGTCACTTCCGTCATGGACTCTCGTGCCAATTTCGAGGCAGAATCGATAGTTGAGGAGAGTTTTGAGATGGTGAGCCTCACATATATTTCATCCACTTCGGAGAAGGTAAACACCATATCTGCCCTGTTGAGAGTGCCCGAGCCCCAGAACCAGTCGTTAGCGAATCCACGTGCGCGGATTTGATAATTTCCGTTGGCAGTGGTATTGATTCTGAACATCGACACCTCTGCCGACGTGCCCGCCTGTGCCGGTTGCTGGTCTTCAGCATAGTTCACAGTGAGCACAGCCGGCTGTGCAGACGCACCGATTTTGTCGGTCCCTCCGATGGAGGAGTTCGTGGCGGCGATATATTTTTTCGAGGCATAATTCCGAAACTGGAATCCCCCTTCAACCGGTATAATTTCCCAAAGCATCTCCGGGTTGTCCCACTGAAAGGTTTCGGTGGTGCCGAGTTCCCCGTTCTCTGTGAATATCATGTACTTAGGCGTACCGGCGAGAGTGGTTGAGGAATTGTAAGGCACAGTGGCATAATTGATGATTCTGTAGAGTTTTCCGGTTTGTGGCTGGAAGGTAGTCATTCCAGCAGGCATACCCCCACCCTCACGCATATATTCGTTGTTGACAGCCACGACAGCCGAATAGTCGGACTCCACATTGTCGTCGCCAATGAATTTCATGCGGAAATAATAGATTTTTCCTGGGATGAGGTCACCGATGACCGTCATTTTCGCCGTTCCTGCCACTCGTTTCACTTCAGTGAATTTTCTTCCGTTTTCCGACTGCTCCACCACCACTGCATTCACCTTGTCGGTGTTGGTGTTGTTCCATGTGAGTCGTACAGTAGTGGCATTGTTGAGCTTTGCCTCGGGGCTTGTAGGCTGTATGAGGTATGACGTTTTTTGCGCCAGGCTGTTCACGTAGTTCTCGATATTGGTATATCCGTTACCGAATGCATATCCGTTGGCATCGTTGAGCGAGGTGTTGAGCCCGTTCGCCCGTTCCCAGTCGTCAGCCATGCCGTCGTTGTCGGCATCAGCCGGCTTAGATCCACCTGCCACAGTGCCGATGCCGCCCACCTCGTCTTCACTGGCAATGAACGAGCCTTTCTTTCCGAGGGATGTGAGCTGGTCGATGATTCTCAAGTCGTGTACGTCTCTGACCCTGGATGCCCCCACATGTTCCACCACTGAATAATAGGCTTGCTCTGCGGTTTCCAGATTGATTGGTCCCGGAGTGGTGAATGAAGGCTTTGTCATGACCGTAGCGCTGTGGTGGTCGGTGACGAGTGTTCCGTTGAGCACTCCGTCGCAATTGCCATCGAAATAGTTTCCTACGCTGTACATGTGGTCGGTTTCGGTCCATTGGTCGAAGTATTTGGCAGATCCGTCGGGTCCGGCAATGAAATAGTTGTTCATGAGGTCCTGATAGTTGTCGGCAGCCGAATGTCCTCCCACCACTCCATTAGCATAGTTGTAAACCACATTGTTGTAATACTGCACATAGCATTTCATCTTAGGATTACGGCTCTTGTTGTCAGCCCAGAGGCAATGGTGAATAGTCCAGTTGCGTGTGCCGTCGGTGATTGCCCCGAAGCGTTGCGGGTCGATTCCTTCGGATATAATGCAGTTCTGCCATGTGATGTTGTTGGCATTGGCAATATGCACGTTGTCCCATGGTCCCCACGACACTGAGCAGTGGTCCATGATGAGGTTTTCGCAATTATCGAGTGTGAGCGTGCATTTCTTTGAGTTGACGCTCTTCCCGCCTCTCATGCGCAGATAACGGATTATCACGTTCTTGCTATTGGATGCGATAACACGTCCTCCATAGATGGTGATGCCCCCTCCCGGTGCAGTCTGTCCGGCAATTGTCACATTGCTTGCAATGGTGATGCTCTTGCCCGTTATGTCGATTACTCCTCCAACGTCGAACACGATGAAACTGCCCGCCTTAGCCGCCGCTTCGGCAAGCGAACCGCTTCCGGCAGCATTCAGGTTGGTTACATGCACCACATTTCCGCCCCTTCCTCCCGAAGCGAATGCGGCATAACCTTCAGCACCCGGGAATGCCAATTGCTGTGCACTGGACGCAGCAGCCAAGCATAATGCTATAAATGAAAGAATAAAGTGCTTCATAATATAAAAAACTACAAGAAAACTAATCCATAAACTATTAATTCCACATAGCACACAAGAACAATTTTTACCCATTGAATCATAATGTGCTGTTGACTTTGCGAAGATACTAAGTTTTTAGGATACAACAAAATAAACATGCGTAATAATTTATAATAGAATGCCGACAGATTTGGAATTCAGACATATAATCCGTAACTTTACAAGCGAAAATCGGTTTAACGCATACAATCCGATAAAGCACATACAATTAAAACACTTTAAAACATTCAACACAACTATGAAAAAGATTATCGCAACGCTGGCCCTGCTAGCCACATTCATGAGTATGAACGCCCAGGACATCGCGAATATCGAGGTTACCCAGTCGTGGAACTATGTTTATGATTCATCGGGCAAGAAGATTTGCACCATAAGCCGCAGCCAGGGCGAACTCGTGGGCTACAGTTATTCCTTCTTCGTTCTCAAGAGCGGTTCATGGTATTATTTCTACAGTCCTACAGGCAAGAAATTCAACACGCTGTCGGTGAGCTACGTAGGCGAGATTATCAGTGTTGCCGGCAACACCTTCACATCCCGCAACGGCAATTGGATTTACACCTGGTCGAAGGAGGGCAAGAAGATCAACACTCGCTCGGCAAGGTGATTCAATATAATTAGGAATTTTCAAATTATAATTAGGAATGAGGAATTAGGAATGAGGTATTTTCCTTGCAGACGTTTTTTGAAATGAGAAATGAGGAATGAGGAATTGTCAGGAGAAATTGATACGGTTGGCCTCGGTGGGCATATGTTCGCTGAGTTCCTCATCACTTATCAGGTGTAGCTTGATGACTGACGACACGGGATAGCGGTTATAAAATGGATCGTCGGTGAAATAGAAGTCCACCGCCTTCACTCCTCTGATAAGAAATACTTTTTGTCGGAAATTCAATACCCGTTCCCTGTAGCGTGGCAGGATTTTGATTGCCGTTCTTCCGTCATCCAGTTTTGCGACAGCCAACACATGCAATTTCCGGCGTTTGTCGACCGCCGCCTCCCTCTGCCCTTCGTCGGGCTTGAATGAAATGGTTATATGGCGGTTGTGCCGCTTGTTGATTCCGTCCATAATCTGCCGGAAGAGGGTTCCGTGAGCCGATGTGTCCTTCAAGCGGTTGATTCTTATATAATAATGAATCATCTCGTGGAGAATGGTGTCCTCCACCTCATGTTCAGGCAAATCCACCCTAATGCTGATTTTCAGCACATAGTCGTAGTATTCCCATCCACCCAGGAGTGTTCGCCGCCGCTTGCATGCAAGCTGACCCACAAAAGTGCGTGCGTTGCTCAGCCTCATAGGCACGGGAGGCAGTTTTCCGCCGAAGCAGAGGTTATTGAATTCATTGAATTTGCGTAGGATGTAGTCGGTTGTAGGGCGCATATATAGAAGAGAACAAAGATGATTGTAGAACAGGATGTTTATGAAGGTTTGTCATAATTATTCAGAGTTGGCTAACGGCTAGAAGCGCACTCCTTTTAAAAAGATTTACTTTTGACACACCCTCTTTATGAATGTTGTCAGTCGTCGTCCAATCCCCTTATCTGTTTCTTTGGAGTAAGTCCCATCTTTCGCAGGTTTTCGAGCCTTCCCATCACATTGCCTTTTCCCACATACATCTGGTTGCGTGCTTTCTGATAGGCATCGCCGAGGCTTGAAATTTTATTTCCTATATCCTCGAATGTCTCCGACATGAGTGCCACCTTGTCGTAGAGGTCGGTGGCCGACTTCACGATTTTCTCCACATTCTTGCTCTGGCGGTCGATTTGCCAGAGGTTGTAGGCCAATTGGAGTGTGATCTGCAAGTTTGTAGGCGATATAATCACCACCTTCTTGTTGTAGGCATATTGTCCGAGATCGGGTTTCTGCTTCATTGCCGCAATATAGCTGTTTTCGTTAGGCACGAACATAAGTACGAATCCTATGGCGTCGCTCACCATCTTGTCGTACTGTTTTTCCGCCAGTTCGTCGACATGCTTCTGAATGCTCTTCACATGCTCCTTGAGATACATGTCGCGCTGTTCATCCGTATCAGCCGCCACGGCATTGGCATATGCTGTGAGCGACACCTTGGAGTCGATGACCACTGTGCGTCCCTCAGGGAATTTCACCAGAACGTCGGGGCGCAGGTTCCTGCCGTTTTCGTCCTTCACATTCTGCTGGATAAAATATTCCTCGTCCTTATGCAGTCCGCTGCTTTCGAGCATGGTCTCGAGGATCATCTCGCCCCAGTCGCCCTGTGTTTTGCTTTCTCCCTTCAGTGCTTTAGTTAGGTTGACCGCATCGTTTCCAATCCGCTCGGTCTGCTCCCTGAGCGATTTCACCGCCTCGCGCTGTGCTTTCTGGAAGCTGTCGACGAGCATTTCGAATGTCTGCTTTATTTCAGTCTTGTTCACCTCACCTGACGTCTTGCTTTCGTCCACCGATTTCTTGAAAGCCTCGAACTGCTCCTTTATTGGTTTGAGGAGTTCGTCCATCTGTGTTCGATTGGACTCCTGCAGACTGCTCTGCCGCATTGCAAGCTGCTCAGCAGCAGTTTTCTGCATCTCCTGCTTTAGCGCCTCGAACTTCTCGTTCCACTGCCGGTCGCTCTCTTCGCGCAGTTGCTTGGAATGTGCACGTTCCTCTTCCAGCCGGGCTTTCATATCGGTCTCCAGTTTTTCGGCATGGAGTCGGTGGTTTTCCTTTTCTGCAGCGAGTTGGGAGTCAATGGAGTCTACTTTATTCTGCAACACTTCCGCCCTGCTGATGAGCAATGTTTTTTCATCGTTCAGGGCATTGATTCTCTGTTCACGGCTGCTGTTTTCAGCAGCTATGGCATTGCGGTCGGAGGTGAGGTCGTCGACCTGCTTGGTGAGCATAGCATTCTTCTCAGCCCACTTGCTTTTCACCACAAAGAGCAACACCGCTCCAGCCAATGCTCCAATGAGCAATCCGATTACCAATGAGAGTATTTCCATATATTAATTTGTTTTAGAAGATGAGAAAGAGAGAAGGGTCTGAACTTAAATGAATTATTGATTCAGGGGTAGTCAGCAATTGAGGGCCTTGATTTTTCCCAACGCCTCCTTTAGTCCGTTGATGTCGTCGATGGTTGTTGCCCAACTAGCCACGAACCGGCAGACGGTCTGCCCGCCTTCGAGCGGCTCCCACACTTCATAGTCGACGAGTTGTCGAAGAGGCTTGAGCAATTGATTCGGCAGGATGACAAACTGCTGGTTGGTAGGCGATTGGTTTGCCATTTGGAATCCGGTCTCTTCGAATGTATGCCTCAAGAAGTGTGCCATTTCGATGGCATGTCGTGAGATGTCGAGATAGAGATTGTCGGAAAAGAGTGCGTCGAACTGCACTCCTACGAGTCTGCCCTTGGCTAGCAAGGCTCCATGTCGCTTCACGCTGGTGAAGAAATGCCTCGGCTGGTTGCCATACGGGAAAACGACCGCCTCTCCGCAGAGAGCCCCCACCTTGGTGCCTCCGATATAGAAGGCCTCGCAATGATGTGCGAACCATTTCATGTCGATGTCGCATTCATCGGCCATGAGTCCGTAGCCGAGTCTTGCCCCATCGACATATAGCGGCAGTGAATAATGCTGGCACACCTGATGTAGAGAATCGAGTTCGTCTTTGGAATAGAGCGTTCCCAATTCAGTAGGGAATGTGATGTAGACGAGTCCCGGCTGTACCATATGCGGATATGTTTCATCGGCATAAAAGCGCTGGAGATAGTCGTCGAGGTCGGCAGCCCTCATCTTTCCGTCGTGAGCGGGAATGGTGAGCACCTTGTGTCCGGAAGTTTCAATCGCCCCAGCCTCATGCACTGCAATATGTCCGGAGTCGACAGCTATGACACCATCGCCAGTGGCAAGAATGGAATCAATGACAGTGGCATTAGTCTGAGTGCCTCCGACGAGAAATTCCACATTGGCGTCAGGGCAACCGATATGTTCCCGGATTTTCTTCCTTGCGCTGTCGCTCCATTCGTCATAGCCATAAGAAATACTTTTTGACTCATTGGTTTCCACCAAACGTTTGAGCACTTGAGGATGTGCTCCATTATTGTAATCACTATCAAAACGAATCATATTGTTTTAAGTTGACAAGTTGTTTTAAGTTAACGAGTTAACAAGTTGTTTATGGATTATACCTATGTGGCAAAAACATGCGAGCGGATTTGCTGCACGATTTCCTTGGCAAAAACCGGTGAGTTGGCACTGCCAGTAGGAATGCGTATGATGTCCTTACCCGGCAAATTGGTGAAGATTTGCACCACATAGTCGCTTGGCAGGTATGCGTTGGCATAATTGCTGAACGACACATCGGTGACATTCTTTACCGGTATTCCCTCGCCATTAACCACGATGACTCCCTTTTCCTTATAGAGCAGCACCACACCGTCGGACCGGCTTCCCAGGAGGGGGTTGATCACGAAAATTTCGTCGGGTTCGCCCTTTTCAGACATGATGTCGTCGATGGAAACAGGTTTGCGTTCTTGTGCTTTCAGACGCTGGTTTCTCCTCCATTCCAAGAGGAACAGCATAAATCCGAAAACCACGAGCAAGATGATTGAGAGTACTAAAGCGTTATCTTCCATGATAATTTCATTTTATCAGGCAAATATATACATTAATAACGAAACAAACAAATTTAGATTTATTAATTGAGGATATATGCAAAAAAATAGTTACCTTTGAACCCGAAGACGAGAAGGAGAGAAGATGAGGAGATTTTATCAACACTATATAAACTAACTAACACAATCCAAACTTAAAATCAGACTATGGCACATAAATTCAACAGGGGATTCATTTACTTCATCTGCATGGTGTCGGCCATGGGCGGTTTGCTCTTCGGCTACGACTGGGTGGTGATAGGCGGTGCGAAGCCGTTCTACGAGCAGTTTTTCGGCATAGCGTCCGACCCTCTGATGCAGGGATTGGCAATGACTACGGCACTCGTTGGCTGTCTGGTCGGTGCGATGGTGGCAGGAATGCTTGCCGACAAATACGGTCGCAAGCCGTTGCTCATCGTGTCTGCCGTGCTGTTCACCGTCTCGGCTCTCGCCACAGGTCTGTTCAACGACTTCACACTCTTCAACATAGCGCGGTTCATAGGCGGAGTGGGCATAGGAGTGGCGTCGGCTTTGTCGCCTATGTACATAGCCGAGGTAAGTCCTCCCGAAATCCGCGGCAGGATGGTGAGTTTGAATCAGATGACGATAGTGCTTGGCATTCTGGCCGCTCAGGTGGTGAACATGCTGCTTGCCCGCGACACGTCGGATGCACTGAGCCAGGCATGGAATCTGGACTGGGGATGGAGATGGATGTTCTGGGCTGAAGCATTGCCGGCAGGCCTGTTTCTCGTGATGAGTTTCTTCATACCCGAAAGCCCCGTGTTTCTGAATTTGAAGAGCAATGCAGCCTCTGACTCCCGTCAGGCGGAGAAGGCAGGTTTGAAGGAACTGGGGAGGAAGAAATACCGCCATGTGCTGCTACTAGGTTTGGTTATAGCCGTGTTTCAGCAGTGGTGCGGCACAAACGTGATTTTCAATTACGCCCAAGAGATATTCACCGGTGCCGGGTTTGCCGTGGACGGCATGTTCATCAACATCGTGATTACGGGCATCGCGAATGTGGTGTTCACGTTCGTGGCGCTTTACACCATAGAGAAATGGGGCCGCCGCACACTAATGCTTATAGGCGCTGGGGGCTTGGCTTTGATCTACCTGCTTCTCGGCACTTGCTATTTCTTCCATGTAGAGGGTTTTCTGATGGTGGTGATGGTGGTGGCAGCCATCTCCATCTATGCCATGACTCTCGGTCCGGTGACCTGGACCCTTCTGGCAGAGATTTTCCCTCACAGGATACGAGGCATTGCAATGGCCACATGCACTTTTGCGCTGTGGGTGGGGTGCTGCACTCTAACGTTCTCCTTTCCGTCGATGAACGCGGCACTTGGCAGCAGCGGTTCTTTCTGGATTTACAGCGGAGTGTGCACATGCGCATTCTTATTCCTGATGAAGCACTGCCCTGAGACTAAAGGCAAGAGTCTGGAAGAGCTGGAAAAGGAGCTCGTGACAGATGATTGAAAATCAGACAATAAAACAACAAGTAAAATTCATTTAGAACAACAGATAATCATATGGTAAAAGCATGGAGAGAGTTGGTGAATATACCGACTTATGAGGTGGGCAAACCAGAGAAGAACCCGATTTTTCTTGAAAAGCGTGTGTATCAAGGCAGTAGCGGAGTGGTATACCCCTACCCCGTTATCGAAAGCATAGCCGACACGCCCACAGACCACGAATATCTGGCCATATGGCTTGAAAACGAGTATATCAAGGTGATGATTCTGCCGGAATTGGGCGGCAGGGTCCAGATGGCATACGACAAGCTGAAGCAACGTCATTTCGTTTACTACAACCATGTGATCAAGCCCGCCCTCGTAGGCCTTGCCGGTCCATGGATCAGCGGAGGAATTGAATTCAATTGGCCTCAGCACCATCGTCCGTCAACCTTCCTTCCCGTCGACACATGTCTGGAGGATAACGACGACGGAAGCGTGACGGTGTGGGTGAGCGAGATGGAAAAGATGTTCCATCAGAAAGGGATGGCAGGCTTCACCCTGCGTCCCGGATGCGCTTATCTCGAGATCAAAGGTGTGCTTTACAATCGTACCGACCTTCCTCAGACCTTCCTCTGGTGGGCTAATCCGGCAGTAGCGGTGAACGATGCCTATCAAAGCGTGTTCCCGCCAGACATCAATGCGGTGTTCGACCATGGTAAGCGTGCTGTCTCTTCATTTCCCATCGCCACTGGCACTTACTATAAGATGGACTACTCCGCCGGGGTGGACATATCAAACTACCGCAACATCAAAGTGCCGACCAGCTACATGGCAGTGAACTCCAGATTCAATTTCGAGGGGGGCTATGAGAACGACACTCAGGCCGGTATGTTGCACGTGGCAAGCCACCACGTGTCGCCGGGCAAGAAGCAATGGACCTGGGGCAACGGCGATTTCGGGCGGGCCTGGGACCGCAACCTCACCGACTCCGACGGTCCCTACATAGAACTGATGGCCGGAGTGTACACGGAGAACCAGCCCGACTTCACATGGCTCATGCCATATGAAGAAAAACACTTCGTGCAATATTTCATGCCTTACCGCGAACTGGGCGTGGTGAAAGAAGCGAGCAAGGACCTCGTCATGAACATCGAGGCGGGAGCCGACGGAAAAGTCATCCTGAAACTCTTCGCCACAAACCTTCAGGACATCCGCATAGAGCTCCGGCAGGACGGCGACAAGGTACTACTCGACAAGCGAGCCACGGTGAGTCCGGAAGCGGTGCTGACCGAAAGGGTCGATGCCGCCGGAATCCGTTTCGACCAGTTCACCCTCACCATCTACAAAGAGCTGTATGGCAAGGAGCGGGCGGTGATGCGCTGGCATGCCGAGCCCGACGAGATCAAGCCTATCCCCGACCCTGCCGAAGCCGCCCTGCTGCCAGAGCAGGTGAAGACCAACGAGCAACTGTACTTCACAGGTCTGCACATAGAGCAATACCGCCATGCCACCTATGCCGCCACCGACTATTATGAAGAGGCACTCAGGCGCGATCCCGACGACGTGAGATGTCTGAATGCCATGGGGCTTTGGTTCATCCGCAAAGGACGATTCCCGCTTGCCGAACAATATCTGCGCAATGCGGTGAAACTGATAACCAAGCGAAATCCCAACCCATATGACAGCGAACCCATCTACAACCTTGGCATTGCACTGAAATACCAAGGTAGGCTGGACGAAGCCTATGAGCGGTTCTGGAAATCCACATGGAGCAAAGGCTGGGCAGATGCCGGCTATTTCGAAGCGGCAAAGATATCGGTTGCACAATGCAGGCTGGACGACGCACTCGACGAGCTGAACCGCAGCCTTGAGAACAACGCCCACAACCAGAAGGCCCTGGCACTGAAAGCGTCGGTGCTGCGACTTATGGGCAAGACGTCAGAAGCCATGGACGTATGCCGCCTTGCACTGACCAGCGACCTCTTCAACTACGGATGCCGCTACGAACTCTATCTGCTCAGCGGCGACCAACATCAACTGGACGAGATGGCAGAAATGATGCACGGCATGTCCAACAACTACGATGAGATTGCGCTCGACTACCAGTCTGCCGGACTACAGGAAGAGGCAGACAGCATATGGCAACTTGCCATTAGCCAGGGTGCGGCAAGTCCGATGACCTACTACTATCTGCGACGCTATGAAGAGGCAGAACAGGCATGCCCCGACTACTGCTTCCCTAACAGTCTCGACGCCATCGTGGCACTGGAAGAGGCGAAACAACTGAATCCCGACGGCGCGAAAGCACCCTACTATCTCGGATGCCTCTACTACGACAAGCGCCAATACGATCTTGCAATGGACAACTGGCACCGCTCGGCTGAACTCGACCCTAAATTCCCTACCGTTTGGCGCAATCTCGCTCTCGGCACATTCAATAAGGAAGGCAACGAGCCGAAAGCCGTGGAGATGATGGAACGTGCGTTCAATCTCAATCCGTCGGATGCACGCATTCTCATGGAGCTCGACCAGCTCTACCGACGACTCCACTATCCACATCAGCAACGGCTGGACTTCATAGAGAAATATCCCGAACTGATTGCACAACGCGACGACCTGCTGCTTGAAGAAATCACCCTGCTCAACCAGACCGGACGCTACGAGGAAGCGATGCACAAACTCGACGCCCACAAATTCCACCCATGGGAGGGCGGCGAAGGGAAGGTGCCGGCACAATATCAGTTCTGCCGCACCGAGCTGGCGAAACTCGCCCTTCGCGAAGGCAACTATCAGGAGGCGCTTCGGCTGCTTGAGGAGTGCCTCGTCTACCCGCACCATCTGGGAGAGGGCAAACTCCATGGTGCCCAGGAGAACGACTTCCACTACCTGATGGGCTTGGCCTATGCGAAGCTGAGCGAAGAAGCGAAGGCACGTCAATGCTGGGAAGAAGCCACTAAAGGTCCTCAGGAACCAGCAGCGGCGATGTACTACAACGATGCAAAGCCCGACAAGATATTCTATCAAGGCATGGCCCTGCTGCAACTCGGCCGCCGCGACGAAGCCCACGGGCGCTTCTACCGGCTGATAAACTATGGAAAACAGCACGTGCACGAGAAGCAGGTGATGGACTATTTCGCCGTGTCGCTGCCCGACTTGCTCATATGGGACGACTCATTCGACACGAAGAACATAATACACTGCAAATACATGCTTGCACTCGGCTACTACGGAATCGGCGACATGGAGCACTCGATGAAATATCTCCAAGAGCTGGAAACACTCGACAACAACCATCTGGGCATCCGCCAGTTACGTACATTCATCGAAATGCAGGCAACAACTGATTAGGGATGGCCACATCACACGAGCACCCATTTAGTTCAAATGATTAAGTATCAAATTATTATATTTCCAACATAATTTTCAGAAATTTCCAAAAAAACGGAATCCATGAGAACGGCAAGACTCATAATTCTCCTATTGATGATTTTTTCACACCAGGCATGGAGCCAGCAAGCGATAGACCTGAGCGGTAAATACACAGTGAAAACCGGCGACGAGGTGCATGACATCCAATTGCCCGGCACACTCGACATAGCCGGCATCGGAGAGCCCACCACCCTATCGCCCTCGCTCGACAAGGCAGTTCTGAAACACCTGACCCGAAAGGTCAGCTACACAGGTGAAGCCTTCTACGAGCGCGATGTGGACATCGACGCCAATTCAACCGGCAGGCCGCTGAAATTCAGTTTCGAGCGTGTGCTATGGAAAAGCCGCCTATTCATCGACGGCAAAGAGGTGGGCAACGGTCAGGAGAGCCTGTGCACCCCACATGAATACTATCTGGCCGACGGACTTTCAGAGGGGCGACACCACCTACAGCTCATGGTTGACAACCGCAAGCAATACGACATATCCTTCGAAGACATGGCTCATGCCTACACCAACGAGACACAGACAATGTGGAACGGCGTGCTCGGCAAGATGACCATGACAGTGTTGCCTGTTTATAGCATAGCAGACGTGCAGGTTTATCCCGATGTGCAGAACAAATGCATCCGCATCCGCACCCAAGTGGACTACAATTCCGGATACAGCAAATTCCGCATGTATTACTCGCTAAAATCCCCCAACGGCAAACAACTGTATGCCAAACGTCAGAAATTCGTTCAGCAGGACAATAGCACGATAGTAGAATTCACATATCCATTAGGAAGAAGCATTGAACTATGGGATGAACAGAACCCGAACCTCTACACCCTGACCGTAGGCCTCCAGAACGGTCCCAATTCATTTTTAGACCTTCGGGAAGTCAGTTTCGGCATGCGCGACCTGAGGTCGGATCACGGGTACCTTGAGCTCAACGGCCGCCGCATCTTCCTGCGAGGCACACTGGAATGCTGCATCTTTCCTCTGACCGGCTGTCCTCCTACCGACGAAGCGGGATGGGAGAAGGTGTTCAGCAGCGCGAGGGAGTGGGGTCTGAACCACCTGCGATTTCATTCATGGTGTCCGCCCGACGCAGCTTTCCGAACAGCCGACAAGATGGGATTCTATCTGCAAGTGGAGTTGCCGGTGTGGTCGCTCAAGATAGGCGACGACCCCAAAGTCGAAGCATTCCTCATGCGCGAATTCCAACGCATATCACGATTCTACGGTAATCATCCGTCGTTCTGTCTGATGACCTGCGGCAACGAACTGCAGCACGACTTCAATGTAATCAATGCCTTTGTAAGCAAGATGCAGGCAGAAGACCCGCGACATCTCTATGCCGCCACATCATTCACCTTTGAGAAAGGTCATGGCGGCCACCCGGAGCCAAACGACCAGTTTTTCGTAACCCAATGGACCGATAAAGGATGGGTTCGAGGACAAGGAGTGTTTGACGAACAGCCGCCATGCTTCCGCGAGAATTACGACTCTGCCGCCAGCGGATGGCAAGTGCCGCTCATATCCCACGAAATCGGTCAATACAGCGTTTACCCGGACATAAGTGAGATTTCGAAATATACCGGCACCCTGCTTCCTCTGAACCTTCAGGGCATAGCCTCCGACCTGGAGAAGAAAGGCCAGTTGTCGAGAGCTGGCGACTATCTGAAGGCATCCGGCGGCCTGGCCGGCATTCTATATAAGGAGGAGATTGAACGCGCTTTGAAGACCCGCGATTTCAACGGTTTTCAACTACTTGGTCTACAAGATTTTCCCGGTCAGAGCACAGCCCTTGTGGGACTTGTGAATGCCTTTTGGGAAAGCAAGGGCGTGTATGATTCAGACATTTTCAGGCAATTCTGTGCTCCTGTTGTGCCATTAGCCCTATTCGACAAAGCCACATACAGAGCCGACGAACAGTTCTCCGCCGACATCAAGATAGCCAACTATTCGCCCGAAGGCCTTAAAGGACGAAACATCAGTTGGACCCTCACCGATGAGCATGGGCAACACATACATCAGGGCAGCATCAAGACCAGCGATATTCCTCAAGGGAGTCTGACCGACTGCGGCACCCTAAGTTGCGACCTTCAGGCCGTTAGCGACGCTTCGCAACTCACTCTGAACGTGAGTATCGACGGCACTACCTACAAGAACCATTGGAAAATATGGGTCTACAACCAGCAGTCGCTACCATCCGACTATTCCGGAATCGTATACGACAACCCGGATGCTGCCATCAAGGCTGCTAAAGAAGGAAAGAGCGTGCTTCTGATCATGAAACCGGATCAGGTGAATGGGATTGAGGGCAAATTCCTGCCCGTTTTCTGGAGTCCGGTTCATTTTCCAAAACAGGCAGGCACGATGGGCCTTCTCATCAACCCCTCCCACCCGGCCTACCGTCATTTCCCAACCGAATGTCACAGCGACTGGCAATGGTGGAGCATAGTGAAACGCAGCCGTGTGATGATTCTCGACCAAATAGACGGCGCGACGCCGATTCTCGAGTCGGTAGACAATTTCGTGAACAACCGGCGTCTGGCTTCCATCTTCGAAACCCGCATGGGGAAAGGCAAGCTGATTGTCTGCAGCATCGACCTGCTTACGCCCGACAGCCACGACGGCAAATACAAAACCGGGATCACACCCGAAATCAGGCAACTGCTCTACAGTCTCACACAATACCTGCAATCCGGCGACTGCCATCCCGAAGGGGAGATCGGCGAAAGCCAACTCCGTTCACTCTTCGCCGTTGGAGAGCCTTGACTCAATCCGATGACAGTTTACTGAAACAAAAACATCCGGACGGGCCGTTTCCTTTCCTGCACACACCTGCTGATTAGAGGATTCCGTAACACATAAGATGTTTTTTACAACGTAAATAATTTGTGCGTATTCAATAAAATATGTATTTTTGCAGAGTAATTAACATAATATCACATTATAAATTAAAATGACTATGCGTAAATTTATCCTATTAGCTGCAGCCGTCATGACTTTCGGCATGGTGGTGGCAGCCTGCAACCAGAGCAAGAAAGAGAATCAGACCAACGAACCTGAAGCCGCAACGGCGCAGGAAGGCGACACTCTGAAGACGGGTAAAGCCCTTGTGGCCTATTTCTCCGCCACCGGCACAACGAAGAAAGCCGCTGAGCAGCTGGCCGAAATCATCGGTGCCGACCTCTACGAAATCGAGCCAGAGCAGCCTTATACCGACGCCGACCTCGACTGGCATAACGACAAGTCGCGCTCCAGCGTGGAGATGCAGGACAGCACATCGCGTCCGGCAGTGAAAGGCACAGTTGAGAACATAGCCGACTACCAGACAGTGTACATCGGGTTCCCAATATGGTGGTATACCGCCCCGACGATTATCAACACCTTTATTGAGAAGAACGACCTGAAAGGCAAAACCCTCGTGGCATTCGCCACTTCAGGCGGCAGCACCATCGACAAGTCGTGCGAAGACCTGGCTAAGACCTATCCCGACCTGACATGGAAACCGGGCAAACTGCTCAACGACATCAACAATGACGAGATCCTGAAATGGGCTGGTAACAATTAATAATTAATAATTCATAATTCATAATTCATAATTCATAATTAAATTCAGCAGACGGCTGATTCTGTGGATTTTTATCAAGTTTATCATTAACTATCAATACTAACAATTCAAAGCGTTTATGAAAAAACTGTACACATTAATCACAGCCCTTTCGGTTGGGATGTGCATGCAGGCACAGGTGATTCTGCCTCGCGCCACATTCACACTCGACTTCGAAGGAGCGTCGAGCGTTGCCGACTTCAACGGCACTCAAATAGGCGACGGCGAACTACGCCAGAGCGACGACCCTAATTTCGGCACCTACTATCAGAACTGTCCTAACAGCGCAGTTGCCACTAAAGCCACAAACTATCTGCGAGTGGAACTGGGCGACGGCCTGAAGAAAGCAGGCGCCAACACATCCGACAAGGCCATTTCGCTGTCGTTCTGGGTGAACCCGACTGTTGCCAACACCGTTTACCCGGAGATAAGCTATTATTGGAGCGTGCTCTACAGCATCTACACAGCCAACAACCGCGGCCTCACGCCGACCGACGGATGGAATGGTCCGATGTGGTCGCAGAATGTGCGCGGATGGGCTCAGATCAACGACTGGGCTGACCGTTGGGACGACTTCAGCGATGCAGAGAACGTGACTGGATCAAACGTGTGGGACGTGAGCTGGCTGGCACAGCACACCCAGACAGAAACGACCATTGACGGTGAGGGCAACGAAGTGACTCAAGAAGTGCCGACACCGTTCGACGACAACTGGCATTTCGTGGCATTCGTGCTTAATGCCGGCGACAACACCGCCACCATCTACGTGGACGGCGGCGAATTCCGCAAATGGAACTGCAAGAGCGATTTCTATGAAAGCGGCAGTTCGAAATTCTTCGACCACCTCGGCAACTACGCCGACCTCTATCTGGGCGGTGTGGCACAATGGACATGGGCCGATCCCGACCCGGCATTCGCCTACGACGACTTCACCATCTATGCCGGTGCGCTCAACGAGGAGCAGCTCTCCGTGATCATGAAGATCAAGCACGGTGAAGCCGACGAGGACACTCGGCTCGCCATAGCACAGAACAACTATAACGACGCATTGGACGAATACGCTGAATTCTACGAACGTCTGGAAGACTACCCTACCCTTGCCTTAGAGCTTGAGAACCTCATGGCAGGATACGACGAAATCGTGGAAGAAGACCCTACCGTTGAGAAATACAACGAAGCTGCAGCCGCAATCAGAGCAAAGATCACAGAAATCGAAGCCATCGTGTCGAAGGCAGAGGCATTGCTGAAAACCATCAGCGACGAGGAGAAATTCATCAGCCAGACCAACTATCCGGGAGCAGCCGACTACAGCAGTGCCCTGTCGGATGCACGCTCAGCCCTCAGCGACGTGACAACAGTAGAAAATATTGAGGAAGTGGCATCTGTTGTTAGTGCAGCCAAAGGACAGTATGTTGTGTCTCAGGCACTGCCGTCAGACGGGAGTGGAATCAACGCAACCGCCCTCATACTCCACCCTTGGTTCTGCAACCCTGACGCCGAGCCGACTATGGATGGAGGTTCGTATGCATTCCCTTACGTGACCGAACATTCCTACGCCGAGAACGTAAGCCCGAGCGACCAGAACTCTGAAGGATGGGTGAACGGCAACAGCTTCGTGGTTGACGATGCACGCGTGAACTGGACCGAAGGCCGCATCACATGGAACTGCTGGCACAACAAGACCACCGTGGGCACACTTGACATCCATCAGGATCTGACCGGGCTTCCAGAAGGCTACTATGCAGTGAGCGCCGACTGGATTACCAACACCGAACCAACCACACAACACACATATGCCACTTCAGGAGGGGTGACCAAAGTGTCGCCAGCTCTCGACATCGCAGGATGGGACGCACTCCAATGGTCTACACTCACCACCGACAAGATTTACGTGGGAGCCGATGGCAAACTCACTGTCGGAGGTGCATCCACCACCACCGGTGCAGCTTACTCCGGATGGTTCTGCGTGACTAACTTCACCCTCACATATTATGGCAAGGAAATAGACTTGAACGACGAGTTGCAGGCCAAGAAGACCGAGGTTGAATCCAATATCGCCAGTCTCCGTCTGAAGGGCGACATCAGCGCCGCCAATGCCGCACTGGCAGAGGCCATGGCAATGGACGACCAATATGCCGCCATCGACCTTCTGACCCAGCAGATCAACGAGCTGAAAGAAACGGTGAAGAAGGAAGACGCCATCTTCGAGGCCAACGACCTCTTCAGCTGGTATACTCCAAACCAGAACCTGATCAAGATATTCAATGCCACGAAGAACAGCCTGACTGACATGCTTGACGCAGAAGACGCAACAATCGACATCGCCGATGAGGTGAACAAGATGATATCCATGGCCGACACCTATGGTAATACAGTTACCACAGCAGAATCGTGGGGTACAGACGCTGTAAGCACCCTGCTGAAGTCACAGATGTCAGATATGGAAGCTGCCGCCACCACTAAGGACATGACAAGCGAAAAACTCGAACAATACAACCAGGCACTCATCGAAATGATGAAATCATCACTCGCCGACAAGGAAGCAAGCGAGGATATGCCTCAGGATGTAACCGTATTCCTGCAGAACCCGAGATTCACGGGCGACAGCAGTCAGGGCTGGGAGATGGAAGGCACACCGAACCTGTATTATTCAGAATGTGAGTTCTACAACACGAACTTCAACATATGGCAGACTCTCACCAACATGCCTTCCGGCTACTACACCTTCGCAGTTCAGGGCTTCTACCGCGACGGTTCGAATGCAGATGTTTACGCCAAGTCGCAGGCTACTGATGAAGAGGGCAATCCGGCACCTACCAACGAGCTGAATGCCAAGATATACGGCAACGGTCAGGAAAACGACGTCATGAGCTGGGCTGAGTTCTACACCGTGGGAACTGAATTCAACGGCTACTACAGTCCAAACCTCAATGGTGAAGGCGTGGAGGAAGACCAGGTGATTTATCTCGCCAACACTATGGAAGCCGCCAACATCCTGTTCAACACCCACGGCTTGAACCCTGATGGCAACAAGGTGTCGTTCTTCGTAGGCGATGACGGCGTGCTGACAGTGGGTTTGAAGAAAGATGTGACCATCAACGACGACTGGACCATCTTCGACAACTGCCACCTGTACTATATCGGTCAGGCTATTCCAACCGGCATCCAGACTGCAACATCCGATGCAGCCGTGACATCGCGTGAATTCTTCACCGTGGGCGGCGCCCGCATCCAGCAACCTCAGCGTGGCATCACAATCGTGAGAACGCATCATGCCGACGGCAGTGTGAAAGTGGAGAAAATCCTGCTGAAATAAAACAGGCATCTTCTTTAAGCCACCACCAACTGGCTGGCATTACATCAAAAACAAATGATCAGGAGCGGCACCGTCCGCATAACCTGATTACCTCATACAAACGATTAGGGCTGATACTCATCGGAGTGTCAGCCCTAATGTTTTCACAACCTTTATCCAGGATTTACGCAGATTTTTCTCAACCACGAATTGTTTTTTTAACCACAATTGTTTTTGCAACCACGAAACCTTTAGGTTCGACGGAGTCAATTTAACGACATAGAAGATTGGAGGAGCCTGCCGACTCAATTAAAACGGATTTAATATTAGAGCTGAACAATGAATTTTTTGAGACATTCGTATGGATTTTGTGTAAATTCACACATTATTCCTATGAAAAATGTGTGATTTTACACATTTTTCATAGGAAACACGGAAGTTAATTCATATTTATCAGATTGTTCTATGGTGCAAAAATCCAAAAATCTTATAATATTTTTGGAACGAAATCCAAATTTATTATGTTTTTTTTGGAATGGAATCCAAAAATCTTATATTGTATTTCGGATTGGCAGTTTCTCAAGAAATCTTAGAAACGAACTGAAATCCAGCCGAAAATTTATTTTTGGGATCTAGGCATCAGAAATGCACTTATAGGAAATCTCAACCAAATAGAAAACCGGAATGATGTAGGGGCCTTATGGGAGAATTATGTGATATCAGAAAGGATGAAACGTAATAAATATGATTTCAGCTATGCCCAGTCATGGTACTCGCGCACACAGCAGCAACAAGAGATTGATTATATAGAGGAAAAGGACGGCCGCCTGAGTGCATACGAAATAAAGTGGAACTCATCAAAAGCCAAAACCAAAGCACCTCAATCGTTTGTCAAATCATATCCCGAGGCTGATTATCAGGTTATAACCCCAGAAAACATTGAATCATTCCTACTATAGACATCGTCACATACCACCCGAGCAGATTAAAAGCCAAAAGCAAATTCGAATATAAACGTATCATATAAACAAAAAAAATAAGAGGACGTGTCTATTTTGACACACCCTCTTTGCTTTTCAATCCAATCAACCAATCAACCTATCAACATTCCACGCAGCCTCACAGCAGTCCAGTCATATAAAGCGGCAAATACACCAAACCATCCTTCTGCTCCACATCATTCGAGTGCAGCACATACGGAGTACTAAGATATTGTCCAAACTTTTTGATACACTTATGAATCGATGTTAGTGTATAGCCTGTGCTACTCTTCACCTCGACAGGTGAAATATTATGTCTGGACGTAACAATTTCCTTCTGAATCAGGAAATCCACCTGCATCCGGTTTTCCGCCTGCCCCTTGTCGTAGTTCGCATAGAAGAACAATTCCTTGCCCGAAGTTTTCAGCATTTGTGCCACTATATTCTCCACCAGCATACCCTCGTTCACTTCCAATTTATCGAACATCAATTTCTGGTAAATCTCGTTTGTAACGATACCACGAGCACTGAACGCCAGCGAAATCAGCAACCCCGTATCGCAGAAATAGCATTTCAAGGCTGTACGGTCTTCGTTAAGCCTTAGACCTATGTTCGGTGCTGTAGTGTTGTAGCAGATGTTCACCATTTTCGAATCCTCTAGCCAGAAAAAAGCACTGTCGTAATCACGCATCCGGGCTTCATCTTTAAGAGCCGACAGCATAAATTTCTTCTCTTTCTTCTGCAACTGTCCAGGAATAGCATCGTATATGGCACTCACTCTTGCCGTAACCGCACCCGCATACTTACTGATATCGTTCTTGTAGAGTCGTAAAATCTGACGTTTCACGGCATCCACTCGTGTAAAATCCCTTGATTCAACGTACTCCGCCACTGCTTGAGGCATACCTCCCACAATCATGTATTGCCGGAAATAATGTAATGCTTCACGATGAAACTCACCCATCGTCTGCTGTTTTGCGAATTTATCACGGATATACGGCATCATTACCTCGTTGCCCATCGCCCACAAGAACTCCTCAAAGTCCATCGGATACATTTCAACCCCATCCTCTTCCGATGGAATCACGATATTTTTCACATTCTTTTTAATCGAAATCAGCGATCCTGTCTCAATATAATCGAATCGATGGTCGGCCACCAATGTTTTGATTGCTTCTCGAGCCCTAGGGCACTTCTGCACCTCATCAAATATGATAAGCGATCTGCGTGGCGTCAGTTGTTTCTTGTAATGAAGCTGAATGTTCTGGAGCAGCGTATCCACGTCCTCCAGATACTCGTCAAACCATTCTCTCACCCGGGCTGGAGCCTTACTGAAGTCAATAAGAATATAGGAATCGTACTCATTTTTGGCGAATTCTTCTGCTATATAGCTTTTGCCCACACGACGAGCACCCTCAATCATCAAGGCCGTCATGCCATCCTTTTCAAGTTTCCACTTAAGCAAACTATCATATATCTTGCGTTTCATAATCACGATTCCTAAGAGTTTTTAAAACTAATTTCTACACATTTCCAAGGTTGAAAAATGTATGTAATTATCTGATTGTTAGCAACTAACACGACTTTATATATTAAAACAACCTTCTTGTCATCTGCAAAATTAATAAATTTACCACTTACCTACAAATGAATTCCACATTTTCTACTGTATTATACCAAATTATTGCTGTCCGTTAAAACTTTTTTGACAGATAAAAATTAGGGCTGGTACTTACATGAAGTATCAGCCCTTTTGATTATCTTTGCTTCTGCAACAAAACAAAATCTAATCATGAGCAAAGATAGCAATTTTACCGGACAGCCGGTGTACAATCAGGTGTTAAATTTACTTGATCGTGAAAAAATAATGCAAATCAGCCGTGAAACGTCAGGAAGTGAGTCATATGTGAAACGTTTTGACGGATATCATCACTTGGTTGTGATGCTGTTCGGCATACTAAAGCACTTTGATGCCCTTCGTGAATTGGAGATTGGAATGAAGGCGGAGGCGCATATGCTCCATCATTTGGGTCTGGATTATCTGGTTCGTCGCAGGCTACTGATGAAGAGGGCAATCCGGCACCTACCAACGAGCTGAATGCCAAGATATACGGCAACGGTCAGGAAAACGACGTCATGAGCTGGGCTGAGTTCTACACCGTGGGAACTGAATTCAACGGCTACTACAGTCCAAACCTCAATGGTGAAGGCGTGGAGGAAGACCAGGTGATTTATCTCGCCAACACTATGGAAGCCGCCAACATCCTGTTCAACACCCACGGCTTGAACCCTGATGGCAACAAGGTGTCGTTCTTCGTAGGCGATGACGGCGTGCTGACAGTGGGTTTGAAGAAAGATGTGACCATCAACGACGACTGGACCATCTTCGACAACTGCCACCTGTACTATATCGGTCAGGCTATTCCAACCGGCATCCAGACTGCAACATCCGATGCAGCCGTGACATCGCGTGAATTCTTCACCGTGGGCGGCGCCCGCATCCAGCAACCTCAGCGTGGCATCACAATCGTGAGAACGCATCATGCCGACGGCAGTGTGAAAGTGGAGAAAATCCTGCTGAAATAAAACAGGCATCTTCTTTAAGCCACCACCAACTGGCTGGCATTACATCAAAAACAAATGATCAGGAGCGGCACCGTCCGCATAACCTGATTACCTCATACAAACGATTAGGGCTGATACTCATCGGAGTGTCAGCCCTAATGTTTTCACAACCTTTATCCAGGATTTACGCAGATTTTTCTCAACCACGAATTGTTTTTTTAACCACAATTGTTTTTGCAACCACGAAACCTTTAGGTTCGACGGAGTCAATTTAACGACATAGAAGATTGGAGGAGCCTGCCGACTCAATTAAAACGGATTTAATATTAGAGCTGAACAATGAATTTTTTGAGACATTCGTATGGATTTTGTGTAAATTCACACATTATTCCTATGAAAAATGTGTGATTTTACACATTTTTCATAGGAAACACGGAGGATAATTCAGATTTACAACTTAGTTTCAGGATGCAAATCCAAAATTCTTATAATATTTTTGGAACAGAATCCAAATTTATTATGTTTTTTCTGGAATAGAACCCAGAAACTATTTGTCAAAAAAAATAACGACGGTTATAATAACCGCCGTTATTTTTAGAAAGTATGGTTAATGAAAAAATTAACCGTTAACAGTAAGCTGTAAAAACATTTGTTTTTCGACAGAATAAACCTTAAAGATTTCCCTCTTCTTTTTCAAGGAAATATTTGTAGGTAGCCACTTTCAGTTCGGCGCAGGCCGCCTCGTCGCATACGATGATGGCGTGGCGGTGAGTCTGGATGGCACTGATGGTCCAAACATGGCTTATCGGCTGTTCGATGGCATGCTTCAGTGCACGAGCCTTGTTGTGTCCGTTGCACACGATCATCACCTCTTTTGCAGCCAGCACAGTACCCACACCCACTGTCAATGCTTGGCGAGGCACTTTCGTGATGTCGTTGTCGAAGAATCGGCAATTGGCATGCAGGGTATCGGTGGCAAGAGTCTTGATACGCGTCTTGCTGCCAAGCGAAGAAAATGGCTCGTTGAAAGCAATATGTCCGTCGGGACCGATTCCTCCCATAAAGAGGTCAATTCCTCCAGCTTCCTCTATCGCTTTCTCATATGCCTCACATTCGGCAACAAGGTCGGGAGCATTGCCGTTCAGTATATGCACGTTCTTCGGATTGATGTCGATATGGCGGAAGAAATTCTCCCACATAAAGCTGTGATAGCTCTCCGGGTGGCTCTCCGGCAAACCAACATATTCGTCCATGTTGAATGTCACCACATGCTTGAAGCTCACCTTCCCCGCACGGTTCATCTCGATCAGTTTCTTGTAGAGACCCAACGGAGAACTACCTGTAGGGCATCCCAGCACGAACGGTTTCTTCTCAGTTGGTTCACTTTCGTTGATTCTCTTTGCCACGTATTCCGCTGCCCAACGTGACAAATTCTCATAATCGGGCTCAATAATAACTCTCATAAATTTTTATAAAGTTTAATAGTAAAAAAAAATAGTTTTATCACAAATATATCTTATTCGTTATTTAAGTTTCTGTAGTTATAAACTGTTTTGTAGTAATGCTTTTGCCCTTACAGGGCGAGGAATGATGTATCGTAATCATGTACCTAGGGTGTTACCCTGGGCTATGGGCAACTTGGCCTTTCAGGCCGTAGGCAACTAACTACTAATACTTTAATGCAATTCCGAAACTTTTATTCTATATTTTTCAATTCATTAATAACTATATCCACAATTTGTCCGAAACCGGTATTGGCATTCCATCCAACGAGCACTCCAGGCAAAGTTTCTTGTTCTTTATGATTATCAGAATAATGACTTCGCTCAGAATCCCGTTTTACTTCAACAAGAACATCACCTGTATTTGCATCTCTACCCTTTTCATCTGAACCCATACCTTTGAATATCAGATCTATACCCAGCTTCTTGAATGCGATTGTACAAAGTTCGCGGATGGTATGCATAGTTTTCGTGGCTATAATGCAGTCTTCAGGTTTTTCCCGCTGAAGCATCATCCACATGCATTCCACATAATCCTTTGCATATCCCCAATCGTAGGCGTCATCAAGGTTTTCCACCTGTATAACATTTTGATTTCCCCTTGAAATTGCCAAAGCAGATTTAATTATGGATTGGAAAAGCGATGTGGAATTGTTTCTTTCGCTTTCATGCGGGAAGAGCACACCGGAGCAACAGTACAACCCTTTAGAATTCCTGAAATCCCGCACTATTTCATAGCTGTAGAGTTTAGATGCGGCAAGTGGAGACGACGGATTTATCAATATATCGTTGTTTGCTTTTGTGACAGAAGACTTATCATAAATCTCTGACGAGCATGCATTAAACACTCTGCAAGATTTTTGCAGTCCGAAAATTCCCAAAGATTGCAATATCCGCATGATTCCTATACCATCAGTTTCCATAACCGAAATGGGATTCTGAAAACTGTTTTCATAATCACTATAAGAAGCAAGATTATATATTTCCGTAGGCTTCACTTGGCTGATTACCCTTGCCAAAGCAATCGGGTCGCACATATCCGCAAAATGCAGATGAAAGTGTGGTACATCCTCCAGATGACTGATTCTGTGACGAACGGCAACAGACGAGTGTCGGAAGATTCCATGAACTTCATAGCCCTTTTCAATTAAGAGTTCTGCCAGGAAAGAGCCGTCTTGCCCTGTCACGCCAGTTATAAGTGCAATTTTATTTTCCATGTCAATATTGTTGATAATCAAATGAATTCACCACAATTCCATATATTGAATATGGTGTAGATAAAACAGTTTTTGGAATTAATCCGTCGTTTTATACAGGCCGAATGTGATACATAGCCTTTTAGGAATTAAAGGCAGAATATCTGATTTTGCAAGAGGCAGGAACCTGAAATAGTGCCCCATTGCAATATGTGCCGTTTCTATTTTCCTCTTTACTCCAGGCTTTCTGTGTTTTCGGTTAAACCGTCCGAAATTACCTCTTTTCATGATCGTTTCCATAATTATGTCCGCCCATTTGCAGTATTTTTCCGGCACTGTGAAAGGAAAATCGTCTTCGGGTAGTCCGAGATGTTTTATCAACATTGCCCCTGTTGCAAGAAATGCTTTGTAATATCCTATTTGGTTTAAGTGGAATTTCAGTTTTTCCCGGTCTATATTATCTTTTTCTTTATGTATAAGCATAGTGAGATCGCAGAACTGACGGAGTCCCACTCCCTCTCCCAGCATATGATAGAACAGATGCTTAAACACTTGTATAACGTTCAGCGTTGGTTCAAGCACAAGAAGCTTAGAGCCGTGAAAGTCGATCTCACCACGTTTCTCCCCGATGCTTTTCTCCATTATGCTGTCGTAATAACGTTGATGCTTCTTTGAGCCGAAAGTCTCCATCTGGAAATGCATCTCAAATACAATTCCGTTATGACGGAATGAATTATGTTTGTCGAGTTTCTCGAGGTCGTTCTTTTCATATCCGAACCGTTGCTGCAGAATTGTTTCAGCCCCTCTGAAATATTCAGGTGTGATATAGAAATCTATGTCACCGGGCGAACGCAGGTCAGGATTCGGATAATTGACTCCAACACTTTGTCCTTTAAACACAACATAAGGGATTTCATTTTTGTTGAGCACCTCAGCCAGCGCCACCACCTCCTGGTTCATGACATGGTTCTGCTGCTTCAGGCGTTGCATCACCATCATGGCTTTAGCCACATTCTTTGCGCCCATCTTCACGTTATTGCGAAAAAGAGTATTAATTATCGGGCCAAGGAGACTTTGTTCCGTTGCTAGGTGCAACACTTTGTTGCAGTCTTCTATACTGAGGTCGTATCCCTTTTCCGGCAACTGCCACAGTTCATCACGCAGTAGTTGAAGGAGTAATTCCTGATAATTCGGATTTTCCATTTACCGAGTTAAAGAAGCTTTTATTAATGATATCACTATTCTTTATTAACACCAAACCCAAATCGTTTTTTTAAAAATCCTCGTCATCAGGATCTGCGGTGTTCTTATGTCTGTTGGACCACATGTCCCACGCCACCCAAACGCCAGCAACGACTATCAATCCTAACCAAATATATAAGAAAAGCATAATAATGTAGTTGTATTTTTTTTAACTTTCGGAAGTTTCAATTTCATTTTAGAAGATAAGAAGGAGAGAAGACGAGAATACAAGACAATTCCAACAAAGAGAATATCAGAAACTTGTATTAATTATTTATCAATAGAGCTGTATACAGAATTCTGACTGATATATTCGGGCACAATCTTTTTCATCTTGCCCACAGTCTTCATATTGTCGAATTGCTCACTGATATTCTCCAGTTCGTCCAACTGACGACAAACCTCTGTATAGTCATACTCCCGTACTTGAGCGATTTTTATCTTTTTATTGAATGTAGGTTTTGTGATTTCCTTGTCATTCAGCACTTCCTCATAGAGTTTTTCTCCATCACGCAGACCGGTGAATTCAATCTCTACATTTTTCGCTCCGCTCAGCATAATCATTCTTTTCGCCAAATCGGCTATTTTCACGGGTTTTCCCATATCGAAAACGAAAATTTCGCCTCCATTGCCCATTGTTCCCGCTTCGAGCACCAGCTTACAAGCTTCCGGTATGAGCATGAAGAAGCGTATAATATCCGGATGTGTGACGGTGACTGGTCCTCCGTTCTTGATTTGCTCCTTAAACAATGGAATAACACTGCCATTTGATCCTAAGACATTCCCAAAACGAGTGGTGACGAATTGCGTCACACCTTTCACTTTCCCTTCCTTTATCGCTTTGTCGAGCGACTGCACGTATATTTCGCAAATGCGTTTGGAGCATCCCATCACATTTGTAGGGTTAACCGCTTTGTCGGTGCTGATCATCACAAACTTCTTAACGTCGTATTTCACCGACAGGTCGGCAATCACCCGGGTTCCGTAGATATTGTTCTGCACAGCCTGACTCGGATTGTTTTCCATCATTGGCACGTGCTTATATGCAGCTGCATGAAACACGTATTCAGGGCGGTAATTAGAGAAGAGTGTTTCCATGTGTCCTTTATTGCATATGCTTGTCACGACGGTTTCCGCCTTTATGTTAGGGAAGTCTTTTGCCATCATCAGGCGGATGTCGTGTTGTGGTGTTTCCGCCTGGTCTACCAGAATCAGCATCGACGGATTCCACTGAGCTATCTGTCTGACCATCTCGCTGCCAATGCTTCCAGCCGAGCCTGTAATCATTATGCGTTTGCCGCTGAGCAGTTCCTTCAAAGCGTCCATATCCACTTGAATCTCGTCGCGTGCAAGCAAGTCTTCAATCTGCACTTCATGCAGGCTCGTTGTGTTTATTGTGCTTTTGCCGTCCCATTCTTCCTCATGCCCGAGAATCATAATCTTTATGCCGGCGTCGATCAGCCTGCCGCTCATCGTCTCGTTGTTGCTCAGCCGTTCTGTTTTCATCGGCGACACAAGCAGAGTGTCGGCATGCATCTTTTCCATTTTTTCAATGAGGTGGTCGTCGTTGGGATAGACTTTCACGCCCATGAGCATGTGTCCGGGCATATCTTTCGAGTCGCTGATGAATCCGCAAAGCACATATCGTGCCGGCCGGTCCACCCGGATGCTCTTTGCCAGGGCTATACCTCCCGCCTTCGTGCCATAGATGAACACCCGCTGTGCCTTTTCCTTGGTGCTTATGGAGTCGTACATGTGTTTCACGATAATTCTCATTCCGAACATTATTGTAGTCGACAATAGCCATGCAAAGAGCAAGCCTATAGTCCCAATCGGCTCCAGATAGCTGTCGGCATAGAAGAACCTCTTTGCTATCCAAATGAGCAGAATACCAAGGAAGTTTGCAACCCCGATTCGCATTAAATCGCTGAAAGATGAATAGCGGAGCACTCCCCTATAGGTTTTCATCAATCGGAATCCGATTACGTAAGGCAGCAAGTAGCACAATAATGTCAGGAGCAAACGCCAACTGGTGACCAAGTGCACACCTTTCCGGCTTCGTAAGGCATATACCAGAAGGTTGCTCAAGAACACGACACTGCAGTCGAATATCAGCACAACCCAATATGGCAACGCCTGTTTGGAGAAATACCAGTTTATGATTTTATTTATTAATTTTCGCATAAGTTAGTTTATTAGTTCTTTGATAATATTCAAATCCGATTGGTCATTTTGACTAAATGGCCCATTCGGGTTTAAATTGGCAGAGTCATGTCATTGCGGTCTAAACCGGCTCGCCATAAGTGTCAGGATGTTCGGGATTAAACATTTCATTGCAGTACATCACAGTCACGAGATCTTCCGAATCCGACAGGTTTATTATGTTATGAGTATAGCCCGGAAGCATTGTCACCGCTTCAATCTTTTCGCCACTCACTTCATATTCCAGCACTTCGTCGCCGCCGATTTTCCTCATTTGAATCAGTCCGTGTCCTTTCACCACAATGAATTGTTCCCATTTCGTGTTGTGCCAATGTTGTCCCTTAGTGATGCCCGGCTTTGAGATGTTTATGCTCACTTGTCCGAAATTTGCAGAACGCACGAGTTCTGTGAACGATCCCCGTTGGTCCACATTCATCTTCAATGGAAAAGCTGCTTTGTCTTTGGGTAGATACGACAGATAAGTGGAATAAAGTTTTTTCTCGAACGATCCCTCCGGAATGTCAGGAATGATCAAGGTTTGCGGTTGTTCTGCAAACTGATTAAGCAGTTCCACGATATGTCCCAATCTCACCTTATGAGTTGTAGGAACATGGCAATATCTTCCGCCTTCACTTGGAAGCACTTCCAAGCCATTGAATTCGCAATGGTGCTCCTCACCTTTCAGACAACGGATCATCTCGTCAACAAGATCATCAATATAGAGCAGTTCCAACTCCACATTTGGGTCGTTCACCTTAATCGGCAGGTCGTTGGCAATGTTGTTGCAGAAAGTAGCCACTGCGGAATTATAGTTTGGCCGGCACCATTTTCCGAAGAGGTTCGGGAATCGGTAAATCAGCACTTTAGCATCCGTTTCCTGTTGATACTGCAGGAACAGTTCTTCACCAGCTTTCTTGCTTCTGCCGTATTCGCTGTCACCAAACCTGCCTGTGAGTGATGCCTGCTGAGAAGATGATAGCATCACGGGACATTTGTTGCCGTTCTTCTTCAGAGTTTCTAATAGCAATGAGGCGAATCCGAAGTTACCCTGCATGAATTCTTCCTGAGTTTTCGGTCGGTTCACCCCAGCGAGGTTGAACACGAAGTCAGCCTCCTTGCTCCACCGATCGAGTTCGACGGCACTTGAGTCGATGTCATATTCAAAAACCTCGTCAATCAGCAATTCGCCATAATTGCGGGCCTTTCCTGTCTTTATGTTGTTGAGCTGAGCACACAGATTCCTGCCAACGAATCCCTTCGCACCCGTTACCAATATCTTCATTTGTTCGTGATTTTTTTAGAAAAAGAATAAATCCTAAAATTCCTGAAATTCTTGATTGATATATATAAATCATGATTTTCTCCAGACCATCTTATTCACGATGCCCGTGTACGACTGAATGATCTTGACCACCTTGGTAGCCACATTCTCCTCCACATAGTCGGGCACTGGAATGCCATAATCGCCGTTCTTGTTCATCTCCACAGCGTTGTCCACGGTCTGCAGGAGTGATTTCTCATCGATTCCCGCAATGAAGAAGCATGCTTTGTCAAGAGCTTCCGGTCGTTCAGTGCTGGTGCGTATGCAGATTGCCGGGAATGGATGTCCCACGCTGGTGAAGAACGAACTTTCCTCCGGCAGCGTTCCGCTATCGCTGACCACTGCGAACGCATTCATCTGCAAGCAGTTGTAGTCATGGAATCCGAGTGGCTCGTGCTGAATCACCCGTTTGTCGAGTTTGAATCCGCTCTGTGCCAGTCGGTTTCGGCTTCGCGGGTGGCAGCTGTAGAGAATCGGCATGTCGTATTTCTCAGCCATGCGGTTGATGGCGGTGAAGAGCGACGTGAAGTTCTTCTCCGTGTCGATATTTTCTTCTCTGTGAGCAGAAAGCAGGATATATTTACCCTTTTCCAGTCCGAGTCTCTCATGTATGTCCGAAGCTTCAATCTCCGGGAGGTTCTCGTGCAGCACCTCCGCCATCGGGCTTCCCGTCACGTATGTTCGTTCTTTCGGGAGTCCGCAGTCTGCAAGGTAGCGTCGTGCGTGCTCTGAGTAAGCCATGTTCACATCGGATATGATGTCCACAATTCGTCGGTTGGTTTCCTCCGGCAGGCATTCGTCCTTGCATCTGTTGCCCGCTTCCATATGGAAGATTGGAATGTGCAGGCGTTTTGCGCCTATAACGGAAAGGCACGAATTGGTGTCGCCCAGCACGAGAACAGCATCGGGTTTTGTCTCCACCATCACCTTGTAGGATGCTGCAATGATGTTGCCCATGGTTTCTCCCAAGTCGTTGCCAACGGCGTCCATATAGATGTCGGGCGCATCCAGTTTGAGGTCCTTGAAAAACACTCCGTTCAGATTGTAGTCATAGTTCTGACCTGTATGCGCCAGCAGGGTGTCGAAATATTTTCGGCATTTATTGATAACCGCTGCCAGTCGTATGATTTCAGGTCGTGTGCCTACGATGATGAGCAGTTTCAGTTTGCCGTTATTCTTGAATGTAGTCATTTTTGAATGTCTGTTTATTTGTTAAGCTCCTCTTGTATATATTCCAAAGAGGCAATCTTCGCCTTCGTCTCCTCCAGATTGAGTCGCTGAGTGTTGTTAGAATTGAATTCCTCGATTGTCACGCGTTTCACATTGCCTTCGGTGAAGAACTTGTCGTAGTTCAAATCGCGGTTATCAGCCGGAACGCGATAGAAATTCCCCATGTCTACAGCTTTGGCGCATTCCTCCTTGGTCAGCAATGTCTCGTACATTTTCTCTCCATGACGTATGCCAATTACCTTGATGTCTTCCTTCTTGCCTCCGAAGAGTTCGCACACAGCCTCAGCCTGAGTCTGGATTGTGCATGCCGGTGCTTTCTGCACGAGAATGTCGCCGCTCTCTCCGTTTTCGAATGCGAAGAGCACGAGGTCGACCGCCTCGTCGAGCGACATGATGAAGCGGGTCATCGTAGGTTCAGTCAGTGTGATTGGCAGTCCTTGACGTATTTGGTCAATCCATAGAGGTATGACGCTTCCTCTGGAGCACATCACGTTGCCGTAGCGTGTGCAGCATATCTTTGTTTTCTTCGGGTCGCATTGGCGTGCTTTTGCCACTGCCACCTTCTCCTCAATTGCCTTTGTGATTCCCATGGCATTCACTGGATATGCCGCCTTGTCGGTGGAGAGGCATATCACGCTTTTCACCTCGTTCTCGATTGCGGCTGTAAGCACATTGTCAGTGCCGATTACATTCGTGCGTACCGCTTCCATAGGGAAGAACTCGCAAGATGGTACCTGCTTCAGGGCAGCTGCATGGAAGATGTAGTCAGTGCCCGGCATGGCTGCCCGTACGCTCTCCAGCGAGCGCACATCACCTATATAAAATTTGATTTTATGTGCCACGTCAGGATATTTCGCCTGATACTCATGGCGCATGTCGTCTTGTTTCTTTTCGTCACGTGAGAAAATCCTTATCTCACCGATGTCGGTTCTCAGGAAGCGGTTCAGCACTGCATTGCCGAATGATCCCGTTCCGCCGGTGATCATCAGCGTCTTGTCTTTAAAAATACTCATTGATTTATATGTTATTAATTATTTATTTTCTTAAGATATTCTTCATGCAGATGATAATATTTCCTCATAAAAAGGATGTAAGCTGCTGACAAAAGAGTTATTGTAATAGCAACATAAATCCATCTGCCGACAGAATTATCGGATATCATGATTAACCCAATCGATATGAACAGTTGGAGAAACGCATAGAATAGAGAAACCTTCACATGAGGAATATTCAGTTCGTTTGCCAAAATCTGAAAGCAGTGTTTCCTGTGTGCCTGTCCCAGGTTTTCATGTAGCATAATTCGGTGGACTATTGTAAGCACAGTGTCCACGCCATAGACTGCAAGAAACACTATATAAGTGAAGTCGCCTGTTTGAATTATCAACTTGCCTAAAACAAACACGAAAAACAATGCTATCCCTACAGAACCGACATCACCTGCACAGCATAGAGCATGCCTACGGAAATTAAAGAAACAGAAAACCAAAACAGCTAAAAGCATCACTTCCATAAGGCCCGATTCCACGAATCCGTTCTTGTAATTAAGATATAGGAGAGGAAGAAGTAGTGCCAAGGAATAGCCTCCTGTGATTCCGTTTATTCCGTCCATAAAATTATAGGCATTTATAACACCTATGCATATTATGAATACCATTAAAAGCATCCACCAGTTAGACCATGCTAATATGCCCCATTCATGGAAAATCAAGCCCATGGAGATGATTTGCACCATTATCCTAAGACTGACAGGTAGCGGCTTTATGTCGTCCACAAAGCTTATTCCTGCAATTAACGTGATTCCAATAAGAAACCACGGATATTGAAACCCATAAAAACAACTCCATATCCAAGCCCCAAACAGGAAAATTATACCGCCACCACAAATCATTGGTTTTTTGTATGAACTTCGCACATTCGGCTTGTCTACAATATTCAGATTATGAGCTATTTTTATATATACAAATTCAAGGGCGACAAGAATAATTGCCGCCAAAACGTACTCTAATAAAGTCATGAATTTACAATTAGTTTTTAACCCGAATCGGTTATTAGGGCGAAACGAGTTAGAACAATTCGGATTTAATTCAATATATCGTCATTAGTCAAAGGCTTATAAGGGCCGTCTTTCACCTCGAAGATCACAGACTCATGTTCCAGAACCTCAAGCGTGTGCCATGTACCGGCTGGGATATGCACTCCATAACAGCCTAACTGAGGATTAAGAATACATGTTTCGGTAATGTTCTTCTCATCATCGTAGAACATAACCTTGATTTTTCCCCTCAGAATAATGTATGTCTCTGCCGTCTTTGTATGTCGGTGGATAGGCAGCTCGGTTCCAGGTTCCAGAGCGTTGAGCAGCCGTTGTGCCTTGGCATCCAACGAATCATGAAAGTTGTGATTCATCCTAAGCCGTTCAGATGTCTGTGCCTTCTTCGACACCTCATTAAGCAATTTATAATCTATAAGTCGCATGTCTATGTTTATTATCAATTTATCACCACATTGGTTTCCCTCAGAAGTAATCGCTTTTGAACAGAAATTGTCACCCTTCGAATTCGGAAAAACAAAAATTTTCTTAATTTGAATTAACTGAAGTTTTGGGAGTTCTAAACTGTCTTTTTTTAGTAATGCTTTTGCCCTTACAGGGCGTTATTTTGTTTTTATGTTATCATCTACCCAGGGTGTTGCCCTGGGTTATGAGCAACTATTGCCCCTTCGGGGCGCACATACCAACCTTGTATTATTCTTCTAAAAGATGCTGGCCTTGGCTATGGTCAACTTGGCCTTTCAGGCCGTAGGCAATTAACAATAGTCCTATATTCACACTGAAGCTATCGCCAAATAATAAGTTTCTGTTCTATTCCTTGAACGATTCTATTGTCTTGATCAGTCCGTCCTTTGCCTTTACCGGCAGGTTCTCAATCCCCAACGCCTTTTTTATTTTCTTGTTGGAGGAGATGTAGTTCTCCGTCAGTTTTCTCAGCCTCTCCGTATTCAGGGGCAGATGCAGGAAATCTCCTATTTTTGCAATAGGCTTGATGACGCCCTTTGGTATATGCCAAATCCTTGTCTTCTTTCCCATCACCCGGCAAATCACGTCGATGAGTTCGTTGGTTGAAATCGGTTCGTCGTCGTTCACATGATATATGCCGCTTTCCACATCTTTGGACAGCAAACCCTTGATTATGTAGCACAGATTGTCCACCGACATGAATGTACGTTTGTTTTCGAATGCTCCCAGTGGCCAAGGTATGCCCTTTTTCACCACATTGAAGAGCAAATGGAGATTACCCTTGTCCTTTTGACCAAGAATCAGGCACGGACGAAGAATATATGTTTGTTTATGTTTGGATTTAGCCTCACTCTCCCTTTCAATTATATACTTTTCAGCCGCCCTTTTGCTCTCGCCATATGGACCTTTGGGTAATGGCATCACAGTTTCGTCCACAAAATCACCCAAGACTTGATCAGCTGCAGCCTTCACAGAACTGAAAAAAATGAATTTCTTAATGCCGGATTCCAAGAAATATTCGTAAATCGTTTTTGTCAGTTCGGCGTTTACCTTGTAATATTCTTCTTCCTTTTTCCTGTTCTTGGTATCGTGTGCCATTCCTGCCAGATGTATAATAGCATCCACCTTCGGAACGGTTCCTTGTTCTAAGTTATCCCATGAAAATGTCTTTTCCACTCCGTCTTTCTCCGGAGCGATAATATCCAGTCCATAGATGGTATGTTCCCCAGAAAGCGCCTTTACAAGATTGCCTCCAACAAATCCATGAACTCCAGTTATAAGAATTCGCATGTCATTTTCGTTCTTTTTATCTTTCAATCTTCAATTCTAAGATAAGACTCGCATTTTTCAGCAATGCAAGATGCACTTATCTGTCAAATCTACATACATGTCGGTAACCATTTCCTTAGTATAATTCTGCTTTACAACTTCCAATCCCCTTTTTCCCATTTCTCTTAAATCCGCCTTTTTCACCTTGCCCAACCATTCCGCCATCTCTTCCACATTTTGATCGAAATCCTGCCCGGTAATCAGCTTTGCACATCCCTTGTGTTGCAGGAAATTCACGATGGGTGTGTTTTCTCCCGACATCACCAACAACGGACGCTTGCATGCCATGATGCTATATACCTTCGATGGGAATCCGTCGCTGTCGGTCTCCGGCGCCATGAAAATAAATGAGAGGTCGGAGTAAGAGAGAATAGCCGGCATCATTTCTCGAGGCTGATAAGGAAGCAAATGCAGTTTATCGAGCTGGAGTAGTTTTTTCTCGTCTGCCACATAATCTCGTTTCGCCCCTTCACCAATCACGTAATATTCCACGTTCATTTCTCTGGTTCTTTCCGCAAGTGCTATCAAAGGTTTCCACGCTTGATAATGTCCTATGTTTCCGGCATAAAGCAGCTTAATACTGTCGGTCCTGGGAAAGAGTTTCTCATCCAATCGGTCTTCCCATGGTGTTTCGTGGTAGAGGTCGGTATCAACGAAATTAGGTATGATATGTAGCTTTTCAGGATTATTGAATCGTCCTGCTATGTTGTCATAAAACACTTGGTCGATGGTGGTCACGGCATCCGAGCCATTATATACTTTCTTTTCAATCCATCGTAAGAATTTAAGCTTCATCCCTCCCTTGAGCTTCAAAATGTCGGGATAAATCTCCTGGACATTGTAGACCACCTTGCATCGCTTCAGCTTTGCCAATGCGAGGTTGAGCCATCCGATGGTCAGCGGCGGCGAAGGCGAGAGAATCAGGTCAACTTTCCTTATGAACAGAGCTGTGAAGAACGAGACGATGTGCCAGTAGCAGAATCCCAGCAGTCGGAGCACTGTGCTTTTGAATTTCTTCTGCGGCACGTGGAGCACCTTGATTCCGTGGAAGCTGCTCTGCTTGCATAATCCCCATACCTTCCATCGCATCGGCTGTCTATCCACCTGCTCCTTCACGATGTTGAAATGAGGGGTAGTTGTCAGCACCACCACTTCATATCCCTTCTCCTGCAACCTCAGTGCTATGTCGTTATATATATAAGCGGTTGATACTCCGTCGGGCGAAAAAATCAAAGTATGTATCAATATCCGCTTCATCTTTGTTTATATTTTTGCACACAGAAAGACACCGAAACTGTCATTCTTTCAATAATCATTGAATGCACACAAATAAGCATTTAATATTTAAAAATATGCAAATAAGTGCAGTTTGGGACCTTAAAAATGTGCAAATAAGTGCAGTTTAGAACCTTAAGAACTTGCAAACAAGTGCAGTTTAGAACCTTAAGAACTTGCAAACAAGTGCAGTTTGGAGCCATAAAAACTTGCAAATAAGTGCAGTTTGCGTTTAAAAAATTTGCGTAATCAAAACTTTATAACTCAATATTCTGTCAAGTCCATTCACACCCTACGCAATTACGTTAGTTTTATTGAAAAGGCCTATTTGATTAAAAATGTTGGGATGTGCGCCCCGAAGGGGCAATAGTTGCTCATAGCCCAGGGCAACACCCTGGGTTGGAATGCAACCGTTAGAACACGCTCTGTAAGGGCAAAAGCATAATCACAACCAACTCGTCTACCAAACTAAATCTTCCATCTTAAATCCTTAAATCTTATATTCCTTAGCCTGCTTACAGAATTTAATTTTTAATTTATTACTATTCCCCAATACTTCTGCACATACTCCTTCACCTCCTCCTTCGAAGGATGCTTTCCAAGCTTTTTCTCCATCTCATAAAGCTTTGAATCCACCAGCAGCCGATACCAATAAGCCTGCAGCTTCAGCCAGATGAATCCTCTGCGTCCGTCGAGGAATCCCAAGAAAAGCACGTATCTTGCAAAGAAATAAAGATAAGCCCTGAGGAAACGAGGCAACTTGTAATAAAATGACTTTTGGCTGTTTCTGGATGAAAGTTCCGTATTCTCTTCAACCAGGGTATACCGGCGGTTCAACTCCACAAAAGCCTCCCTGCTGGAGTAATCGTTATGACGTTTCGTGAAATCTGTAAGACCTTTTAGGTTATGATCCAGAAATAGATTCTTCATGCATATGGAAGTGCCTCTTGTCAGCACGCAGTGTTCATCCATCCACCGTTGTTCCATATAAACGCATCCCGTTCTCCAAAGCCTCAGCAACCGAATCTTGTGGAGCAGTCCGTGCTTCAGCTGTTTTCCCATGAAAACCACCCGTCGTGGCAAGTAGCAACCGGTTACATCATCAGGTAAAGTCTGCAGCTTTTCGCTTAACTCATCTATAAGTTCATCCGTCAGATATTCATCAGCATCCAGCCGAAGAGTCCATTCAGTATTGACGGTGCAGTTGTCCAACGCCCACTGAAACTGCTGTGCCTGATTCACGAATTCATGCTGAACCACCTTAGCCCCCATCTCCTGGGCAATCTCGCAAGTGCGGTCTGCAGAGAAAGAGTCAACCACAATCACTTCCTTCGACACACGAAAAGCATTCTCCACACAGCGATGTATGTGCAGTTCTTCGTTGAAGGTAAGAATGATGGTGGTGACGTCAAGTTGGTTCATTTAAATTTATTTTATGATAAACATTTTGAGGAAACGTACATTTTTCGGCAAAAACATTTTGAGGAAATGGTAAAATAATCCATTTTTGCACACATACTCGCCTCAAAAAAATGAGAAATAATATTTTTTATTTTACATTATTATTTGTAGCATCTGCAAAAAGTTGTATATTTGCATAGCTAAACCTTGCAAAAAGTTGTATATTTACGCTGCAAACACTTGCAAAAAGTTGCATATATCAATTAAAAACACTTGCAAAAAGTTGTATTAGTACTGAAACCTAATTATTTAAGCAAACACAATATGCTAAAAAGAAAAATCATAAACAAGCTTGAAGAGTGGTACAAAAACGGAGCTACTAAAGCATTACTTCTGAACGGTACGCGTCAGGTAGGAAAAACCACGTCAGTCAGGATGTTCTCAGAAAAGCACTACAAGAATTTCATAGAGATTAATTTTGTGAAGAATCCTATTGCAATCGAAGCATTTGATGGAAATTTAGATACAGCAACTATCGTAACCAACCTATCCGCCATGGGTTTTGGTCCGTTTGTGAAAGGTCAGACATTGGTGTTCTTTGATGAAATCCAGGATTGTCCCAATGCAAGAACCGCAATAAAATTCCTTGTTGAAGAGCATTGGTTTGACTATATAGAATCCGGTTCACTTCTTGGAATAAATTATAAGCCTGTGAAATCCTATCCTGTTGGCTATGAAGAAGAAATCAGGGTCTATCCAATGGACTTCGAAGAATTTCTATGGGCAAACAACATTGATGAATCAATAATTGGAATTATCCGTCAATCATTTTTAGAGCTTCAGCCAGTACCAGAATTTGTTCACAAACAGATGATGATGCTCTACAGATTATACCTTGTGATTGGAGGTATGCCCGAAGCTGTTCAGAAATACGTTGACAGTCGTGATTTCAACAATGTAAATGCCGTGCAAAAATCCATCCTAACAACCTACCGTTCAGATATAACCAACTATGCTGGTCAGCAACAGGCGATGGTTAAACAAGTGTTTGACGCCGTCCCATCCCAATTGGCAAAAGAAAACAAACGGTTTATATTGGCTTCATTGGGAAAGGGTGCATCACTGAGAAAATATGAAGACCCAACTCAATGGCTTGTTGACGCCGGGCTTACTTACTATTCATTCAACACGTCCTCGCTGCAATTACCATTTAATGCGTTTGAAAACCGGAAACTGTATAAATTATATATGGTAGACGTAGGGTTATTGTCACAGATTTTGTTAAAGGGCATACAAATAGATGTTCTAAACGGAAACGTCAACATAAACGAGGGTGCCATAGCTGAAAATTTTGTAGCATCAGCTTTGGCTTCAAAAGGTTATGATTTACATTATTATGACAGAAAAAGCAGACACGAACTCGATTTCATCATTGAAGACAATGGCAAAATAAGCGTCATCGAGGTTAAGTCAGGGAAAGATTTTCATCGACATGCTTCGTTGGATTATGCTTTGCAAAATCATGAGGATAAAATACATAAGGCAATAGTATTATGCACTTCAAACGTTCAATATGACGATAAAGTCATATATTTGCCTTTATATATGTCAATGTTTCTATAATCGTATTTTTACATCTTAATGCCAAAATAATCACAAAATATTTTCTTTAATGGTATCGACAATGTATCGTACCTCTTCCTCTGACACACAAGGTCCCGAAGGAACACATAAACCCACTTTAAACAGAGACTCTGCCACTCCATTCACATATGCAGGTGCATTTTTATAAACCGGCTGCTTGTGCATTGGTTTCCAAAGCGGACGTGCCTCCACATCAGCTGCATCCAGTGCCATACGCAGTGCTTCCACATTGTCGTTTGGCTGGCAGTCTGTCACAGCACTCTCCACGGCATGCACTACACCTGCCGCTCCACCTATAGCACCCTTTACAGTTGTCTTGTAGGCATTCTCCTGCCCTTTCACTTTCAAGGCAGGATCAAGAGTAAGAGTTATCAACCAGAAATTGCTGTCATAACGATCATCTGGATTATCGTGCACTTCAATGCCCTTTACATCCATTAAGAGTTTTTTGTAAAGATTTTTCAGCTTTTTATGGTGCGCTATATGATCATCCAGCACAGTCATCTGCCCACGTCCGATTCCTGCACACACATTAGACAATCTGTAATTATAACCTATTGCCTCATGATGATAGTAAGGATATGCTTCACGTGCCTGAGTGGAATACCACATAATCTTATTCTTGTCTTCAGCTGTTTCACAAATCAGAGCACCGCCACCTGAAGTGGTAATCATTTTATTTCCATTAAACGACAGTACTCCAAACTTCCCGAATGTACCAAGAACGCGACCTTCCCAACGGCTTCCAAAACCTTCTGCAGCATCTTCAATAACAGGGATATCATACTTATCAGCGATAGCCATAATCTTATCAATTTGATATGGCATACCATATAGAGCAACAGGCACAATAGCCTTAGGCCTCTTACCGGTCTTGCTTATTCTGTCCTTTATTGCCTCCTCCATCAAATCCGGGTCAATATTCCATGAGTCCTTCTCCGAATCGACAAACACAGGTGTTGCACCCAGATAAGTAATTGGGTGAGAAGACGCACAAAACGTAAAACTCTGGACTATTACTTCATCACCAGGTCCCACTCCGCATGCCAACAAGGCTAAGTGGACAGCGGCTGTTCCAGAACTCAATGCCACGACCTCACGACCCTGACCTGAAATTTTTTTCAAATCCTCTTCAAAAGCATTCACATTCGGTCCAAGAGGGACAACCCAATTCGTATCGAATGCCTCTTTGATATACTTTTGCTCTAAATTAGCCTCACTCATATGAGCCAGACAAAGATAAATACGTTTTCTTTCCATTATATTATTATATATTTCTATTTACAATGAATATTGAAGCCTTAGTTCAGATCAGTTCTATTATCAAAGAACTATATACAATGATTATCTCCAATTCTTCCGACCTGCCATTTGCGAAAAGACAGGTTTGGCTGAGACTTGTCACCATATCATTATATCATTCAAACAATCGTGAAAGGATTCATATAAACTAAAGGAATATCTTTACCACGTTTTGGTAATGTGACAAAACTGAACGTGTACAGTACACTTCCAATTTCATTATATCCCTTCTTGGTTTTATTAAAAAAAATCATCATTACTTTTAATAAGACTGCAGCTTATTAAAAAAAACACATAAAAATTTTAATAAGAGCATTTTTAATTATAAATTTGCATCAAAATTTTTAATAAGCAATAATATGGATACTTTTCATTCTGGTAATTATATCAGTCAGGGATGGTATAATAGTTTTCATCCTACTTTTATTAATAAAGAATGGGTTATTAATGACATGGAAGTTATAAACCTTTTGAGTCATGCGAATCTGTCATTAGGAAGATTGGATATGTTTTCAGAGTACGTTCCCAATATAGATTTGTTTATCAGTATGCATGTGTATAAGGAGGCCACAAAATCTTCAAACATTGAAGGTACACAGACTAGAATGGATGAGGCCTTGTTGGATGAAGAGGAAGTTCCTTTAGACAAAAGGGATGATTGGTCTGAAGTTCATAATTACATTAAAGCCATGAATTATGCAATGAATGAACTTGAAAGGTTGCCACTTTCATCAAGACTTTTCAAAAACATACACGCTACTTTAATGAGTGGTGTTCGAGGAGAACATAAACAACCAGGAGAATTTCGAAAATCCCAAAACTGGATTGGAGGGACAAGTCCCTCCGATGCAATTTTTGTTCCTCCAGTCTTTAATGAAATACCAGAATTAATAAATGATATCGAGAAATTCATTCATGAACCAGTATGTGAACTACCTCATCTTTTAAAAATTGCCTTGATTCATTATCAGTTTGAGACAATCCATCCATTTCTCGATGGCAATGGTAGAACTGGACGATTACTAATTACACTTTATCTTGTAAGTAAAGGACTACTTAAAAAGCCAGTCTTATATCTATCTGATTATTTAGAAAAACATCGTCGTACATATTACGATAAAATAATGAATGTCAGGTTATACGATGATTTAAGTGGTTGGCTTAAGTTTTTCTTGAAAGGAATAATCGTGACATCAGAAAATGGTGCTATATCCCTACAAAAAGTAATGCTTCTACAGAAAGAATTTGAAGAAAAAGTAAAAGTAATGGGGCATCGTTCTGCAAATGCGCTACGATTACTGGATTTTTTATACCAGAATCCCGTTATAGATATTAAAAAAGCGGCAAAATTGCTTAATGTCACTTATCCTTCCGCAAAAAATCTTATTGAAGATTTCGTTAATTATGGAATACTGAAGGAAGTAACCGGTTCAAAAAGAGGAAAGAGATTTGTTATGATTAAATATCTTGAAATATTCCAATAACCCTTTTGTTCACGTTCAATTCTACAGTCCACCCATTTGCAAAAAGACTGTGTTTGCTAAAACTTGCTCTCAGCAAATAAATCCAAATTATATCTTAACTACAATTTTGCCAGTACGTCAAAATTGGGCATGAACCAATTGTTGGTATCAGACACTTCCTTTATATATTATTGTTCTAAATTAGCCTCACTCATATGAGCCAGACAAAGATAAATACGTTTTCTTTCCATTATATTATTATATATTTCTATTTACAATGAATATTGAAGCCTTAGTTCAGATCAGTTCTATTATCAAAGAACTACATATAATGGTCATACCCAATTCATCCGACCTCCCTTTTACGAAAAGACTGGATAGGCAGAGACTAGTCCCCATATCATTCTATCATTCAAACAATAGTAAAAGAATTCATAGAAACAAAATGTATATATTAACTACATCATTATACATCAAAATTTGACGTAAAATAAATTACGACATCTGTGCAATAATTCTCTTATATCTCTCTGTTGTATAAATAACTTTACCTTCATTATCCACAACTCTAATGCCACCGTCCTTTATAGCCGTGTTCCACATAGTTGCCTTTGGAAATTTGCGATTTTGATCCATAAGATAAGGTACTGGGAAGAAGCCTTCAACAAACACTTTGTAGAAGCCTTCTGGCGTGTAAAGGTTAGGCACAGCTTTTTCCATAATATGTATAGATTCCTTAGCTTCAGCATACATCGCAGTTTCAAGCTCTATTACTTTATTGTCGTATTTCATGTTTGGTACTTTACCCACATGACGGGCTATGCGATACTCATGAAGGGCGCAAAGTGTAATCTTGATACTTTCCTTGATGATAGGAGGAGTTGCCAAACGGACAGCCTCACTATAGTTAACAACATGAATAATCTCGGGGCTATTTTCATTATCAGGCTCCAAATCATCCATCAAGCATGTAACAGAAGCCAGCTGTATCTTAGCCTCTTCCAAGTCTGGTGCAAAGTAATCAAGACCTGCACGTGTTTGCAAACTTATCTTAAAAGTATCATCCTCCAATTCTCGAACTAATTTCAATAATGTTCTACCCTTGGCTAAGTCTTGTATGCCAGTGGTATATTTCGGTGTATTGAGCATATTCTGAAGAATGAGATGTTTTACGCCCATCTTCTTACATGCTTTTGCAGCCAAATACCCTGTTATGATATAAGTAATGTCATCAGCACCACGAAAAGCAAAGTGATGTGGAACATTAGGTTCTACAGGCTTCCCTGATGTCACAATCCAACGAACAGCCTCAAAATGTTCCTTTAAGTTATTAAGCAAAGAATTATCTCCACGGCCATCCAACTCGTTAAACCACCAAAAAGATAAGGCATGCCACGATATGTTCAAACAACGTTCATGAATACGGGCCAATCCTGGAACATCCTTTGTGCCAGAATATGTCCTTACTAACATTGGTTTAGCTTCCTCTTTAATAATCTTATATTCAATTTCCGAATTTACCGGCAATCCACCTCCATTTGGTTTTCCATCCCAATCCTCGCCAAAGTTGGATTGTGTGAGTTGTGAACTGCCGATAGAAAGCACATCCAACAGTTTACTTTGTGCCAAGTCCCTACACCATGAATTGTATTCCTTTAAAGCTTCCAGACGGTTGGGATTATATGGACCACAGTGAGTACGAATGATAGGCAAAGAGTGTTTAATTCGTGCAAAGTTCAAACGGTCAATGTATGTATCATTATCTGTACCACACGAAGAATACCCATAATGATCTTGTGCTGGTTCAAGTTTGTATCGTTCTGATTCTATCAAATTCCTAGCAAAATTCCACCGCATATTATCATATGGATTCTTCTGGTTTAGTGCCTGTGGCATTAGGTGTTCAGGAATATGGAGCATTTTTAACGATTCAATTGGAGTTTCGTTCCCCGGAAAAACTAGTATATCATCTCTAATTTTGCCTTTCACCAAATCGCATGCGTCGGGAAGTCCGGCAAAGAAAATTTGCGTAAGTTGCCCCCCCTGTTTTTCGAACATGTTGTCACTTTTCAAGCGATAATAGAGGTTTGTGAAATAATCACAACCCTCCTTAGGATCAAGACGATAGCTAAATCCCAAACGATTTATATTGTTGTTCACAATCCATCGTTTCACTAGGCTATATTCATTAATTTTATGAATGTTTTCTACAGCCTCATTGATGTCGTCTTTCGACATAAAAACCTTATATCCACAATCGCGAAGTAGATTGGCTATAGTAAAAATACCCATAGTATGAACATCCACCAATGGCTTGATAAAGCCAAATACGTCTTTTTGACTAGCCTTCATCTGTAATAAAATCTAAGATTTCTTGTTTACTCTTACCATCAAGCCCTAAATTCTTCAAATTTCGACCGTTTGTATGCAAATCCTGACCTAACAAAGCCTCACATATATGTATCATTGATTCCAATAGCGGTGTTTCGATACCAGCGACTTTACCTAGTTCCATAATAGGCAATACGCCCGTAGGGATATCTTCCGTCAACTGACGAGTAAAGATCGTTGATGGGGATTTTATATCGTGATAAGCAGGATTGTTGCGCATAAGTTCACATAAAGTGTCACCTTTAGTTTCTTTATAAGCGAACTTAATCCATTCATCAACACTCAACAAGTCGATACCAAATGCCTTTCCTACAGCCAGACGCTCTTCATCGAATTTCTCAATGAAATCTGACACTTGTTCAGTCATGTCACGGTAGAACCAAAATACCTCGTTACGTTCAATGGTGGCTGCATTAAAAAGTAACACACAGGGATGAAACATCGCACCTATATTTTCCAGACTTGTTCTTAAGCAATTTGACGTCTTAATAAAACTTGAATAGATTGGATTGATTTTGCTCAACACATAATCAGTATCTCTTGAAGGCAATGCTGATAGTAGTACTTCATCTTTAACACCAATGATATTCACTGTTCCATTCCGAATAATACGGCATGCATATACTAATGTTTGCGCCTCTGCCAAATAGAAACGAGCTATACATCCAGCCTCTAACAATGCTTGTTTGAACACCAATGCACCACAGGTCCTGCCAGGGTTTAGGATTATAACCTGTTCATCCACTACATATGGTGCTATGCTATGTGCAACTTCTATATGAGCATTGGCGATAGTTGTCACCATGACAATTTTTGCCCCATTCACGGCTTCGCCAATATCCGTTGTAATACAATCAATTTTTCCAAAACCATTTATACATCCTTCCAATTGGATGCCACCCAGTTTCTTCAGTTCTTCAATTTTTTCTATATCTATATCATACAATGACACATCGTAGCCTTGAGTACCCAAATAGCCGGCAATGGCCTGACCGCCGTTTCCAGCACCAACAACCGCAATTTTCATATTAAATTAGTTTTAAATTCCAAATAAGTCATGCCTCATAATATCTTTTCCAGTATTATCTAACACTTTAAGTTTGTTGTTGGCAATTTGCAACTTATTTTTTACTTCTTGCTGACTGTTGCCAACAACTAAGAAGCCGGATACGCGGTCACTGCTCGTATCGGATTTCTCAATCTTAATATGGGATGAACGATAGATAAAATAATCCAGTATCAAACCATCTTTTTTCAGCTCTTCAAAACCAATCATTTGCTCGTAGAAACCAGGATAACAATAAATATAATTCATAATGGCATTGTTATACTGTTTCTTTGGTTCAACATGAGGCTTTTCACCCATAACCATATCTACATAAATCTTCATAATGTCCACCCCAGAAAGAGCATTAATGAGGTAGTACTTTGAGCCACCACCCATTCTAGCGCTGAATTCAATAACATTATAACTATCATCATTTTGAATCATCTGCACCAGAAGAGGAGTGTCATGCAAATCCCAAACTTTGACAATATTTTGGCATATCTCCAAAATCCGCTCTTCTTTAATGTCTCCCGGTGCAGGATAATAACTCTGAACGATGGTGAAAGAATTTTTATTTTCACGTATCTTTTTGGAAGCAGTTACGGATAGAAGCTTGGCGGTTGTGCCCTCTACATATAAATCTACCGACAATTCTTCGCCTTGTTTAAATTCCTCAATAATAACATCGCCAGACAAAGAATAGTTGAAGGCTTCCTTCAAAGCTTTTTCCATATCAGCGGGCGCAAACACTTTTTTCACACCTTTTGAACCATTACTGTCAACAGGCTTCACTACTAGAGGATAATTAAAATCAGGCAATATGCCATTCCAAGTCTTGTCTATATAGATATGTTTAGCAGTGGGAATGCCAAATTTCACCATTTTTTCTTTCATAAAACGTTTGTTAGTCAATTCAAGTACTTCCCGCTCACTCAGATAAGTTGGCAATCCCATTTCTGTGGCTACATATGCCATCGTGGATAGAGGTTGATCCCCACATGCTGTGAGGATATAGTCTATTCTCTCCTCTTTTGCGGCAGCTAACACAGCCTCTTTATCCATAGTACTTACCTTACGGAATTTGTCAGCAAATGGTATAGCTCTTACTTTATCTGACATATCGACTAAAATAATCTCCACATCGCCATTGAAATAGCGACGTAGCTCCTTAATCAAAGCTATCTGGTCATTGCCACCAGCCAGTATCATTATTTTTTTCATATTAGTTGTCTCCTGTAAATGGTCCTGTTGTTAATATAATGTCCTTTGAATTTAGAACGTTCTTAATTGTGAGGAAAATCACCTTGATGTCAACCCAAAGGCTGCAATGGTCAACGTACCATACATCTAATTTGAATTTCTCATTCCATGAAATATTATTTCGGCCATGCACTTGCGCCCATCCAGAAATACCCGGTCTCACCTCATGTCGACGATGTTGCTCATCACTATACAGAGGTAGATATTTTACCAATAAAGGTCGAGGACCAATAAACGCCATATCACCTTTTAGAACATTTATCAGTTGTGGTAGTTCATCGATGGAGAATTTTCTTATAAATGCGCCTACTTTAGTCAAGCGCTGTTGTTCTGGAAGAAGATTGCCATTTTCATCTCGATCATCAGTCATACTCTTAAATTTGATACATTTGAAAATCTTCTCACCTTTACCTGGACGTTCTTGATAAAAAAATACGCCCGCACCTTTGTTTGTAAAATGTAAAACAATAATAAGAACAAACAATAAAGGACTAATAACAATGAGAGCAGTAAGAGCAATAAAAAAATCAAAAAATCTTTTGAAAAAATATTTATACATATTGTTATATATTAACAATTTCTATATTATCCCAGTCTATCTCTGTGTCAGCTTGATTTATATTTATGAAATCCACATCCTCTATTAACTTCATCACTTTAGACAATGCTTTTTTCTTACCAAAATTCGCTTTGACAAAACGCATATAGCGTGCCTTAAGCGTCCCTTTTTCCTTAAAATAATTTTCGTATTCAGCCCGAGTTTGTACACGGAGCATTTCTGGCATTAAGTCTCCAATATGGAAATAACACATGGCATATAGACTTTTCTTAATTTCTTTCTCCACGTACCACAATGGAAAGAAGCGAAAATAGCCTCCACCAGAATATGCAATCTCTTGAGCAAATACTTTTGTCGTACATATTGGGAATTCTTTTATTTGTATGCTATTATAATTTACTATACAAGGGGTTTTCTGCCTAAAACTTGCAAACCCGCCAAAAGATCTAGTAGCAGGGAATATAGAAGCATCTCGCTTAATTCCATTTTCAACCAATACTTCAAATGCCCATTTGTTACGTTCACCTATACTAAATGCTGGTGCTCGATAACTAACTATTTTTTCACCGATACACTGTTCCAAGCTATCAATAGCTTTTCTAGTATCCTCACGGCATTCATCTTCAGTCATTTTATTTAGCCAAGTGTGGATGTTGGAATGACAACCAATCTCATGGCCTTGATCTTTTATTTTCCTGACGATATATGGGAATAATCTTCCCATCTCGCCCACACAAAAAAATGTAGCTTTCAACGAGCGCTTGTTAAGTTTTTCAAGTAAGGCATTAAGATACTTGTCATATTCAGAGTATTTATTTGCTCGTCCGCCACGACAAGACTCTAAATACCACTCCTCTATATCAAATGTAAGTAAATTCATATTACCTCTTTTCATTTCTATGAGGGATTTCTTTTACCACTTTTGCAGGACGGCCTACTGCTATTGTCCATGCAGGTATATCCTTTGACACAAGAGAACCCGCTCCAACTATCGCCCCCTCACCAACAGTCACACCTGGCATTATCATAGATTCCATACCAATCTGGCATCCTTTACATAGTCTTACAGGAAGAACTTTATATCCAAAATCTGCTGCATTATCTCCAACATGGTAGCCTGAAAGGTCTCGCTTATGAGCAAGTATACGGCACCCGCCCGTCAATTGCACATAGTCCTCGATATAAATCATATCAGCATGCCCACCATCTATGCGCACATGATCACCTATGGCAACATTCTTACCAACATGAACGCCCATACACTTTACTAACCAAGGATTCCATTTTCTAACATTGATAGGACACATAAGAAATGAATCCATCAGAAAACGTGATATGAATGCATTTCTATAAGAGCGGTATATTTTTTTTATAAAGAATCCAAAGGTAACTTGACCATATTCTTCTTCAGAATAATATAAGCCAATTGCTCTTAACATCCTGTAAGTAAAACTAAATTTTTTCTTTTCCATTAATTGACAATTGAATTAATAAGGTTTAATACATGCTTACGAATTATCGTGTGTTCAAAGTTTTCAATTACAAAACGACGTCCGTTAAGGCCCAACTTTCGAGAGAAGTCTTTATCAAAACATTTTTCTATTGCCGCCACAATAGACGATGCTGTTTTGTCTATATATAATCCAGTTTCACCATCAATAATGGTCTCTGCACATCCTGTATAACTTGATACTATAGCAGGACGTTCCATTGCAGACGCTTCAACAGCAACCATACCAAATCCTTCACGATGAGTTGGAAGTACTAGTACATCCATTAGTAAATAATATTTCTGTATTTCAGCAAATGGTATCCTCCCTGTAAATATTATTCTATCTGTATGTGTTAAATAGTGCAAGACATCTTCTGGCAATCCATCTCTTTTTTCCGGTCCCCCTATAATAAGAAGTTTTATACTTTTCTTAGGGTATTTTTCCACAAGAGTTTTAAAGGCTTCAATCAATTCCATTATGCCCTTATCTCTCACTAATCGGCCACAAAAGCCAACAATAAAATCTTCAGATGTTATACCATATTTTTGTTTCAACACCTCAACATCTTGAGGTAAAACCAAACTCGGGTTGAACTTATTTATAGTATCAAGACCATTGCAAGAGCCTCGCCCCAAGAGAACTGTTTTTCCAGGCTTGTCTATATGGTCAGCCATTCTTCTCTGTTTAACAAAATTACTAACGCAAACAACTTTTGTAGCAAGAGAGGAAACAAACTTGTCATTCTTCATCATTAACCACTTCTTAAGTCCGGTCATGGTTTCATAGACAACACCATGAGCAAAAACGATTCTGAACTTTACCCCTGTTATAGCACATGCTATCATTCCAAGCAATCTGCCTTTCGATTGATGTGCAATGACAATGTCAATATGCTCTTTCCTTATGTACTTACAGATTTTTTGCAGGGATTTTATATCTTGTAAGAGCGAAACCTGTCTGTTTAGTTGAATTGCATGGTATTTCACATTATTTTCTTGGCAGAATTCTTCTATACCACCGCCAGGAGAACAAATCAAATGCATCTCATATCCACCCTCTTCGTTGAGATATTTGAATTGGCCTCCTATAAAATTAATTGCAGAACCTGGCAAGTTTATTATTTCAAGAATTTTTTTCATCTTGGTTCTTAAATTTTAACATGCATCTTTTTCATTTAAAACCCTTTCAAATATTAGTTCTATTTGATTGTGGATTATATTTCTTGTGTGATTCTTAACACCGCAATGCCATGCCTTATCAGCATATTCATTAATTAAAGAAGGGGATGAGGATATTTTATCTAACGTCGGCAATATTTCATTATATGAAGAAATGCAAAATGCAGCATCTGCTTTTTTCAAATACTGATAACCGGCATGTTTTTCCCAGCAAATTGCCATAATAGCGCACGAAGATGCCATCAAATCAATTATTTTGGTTGAGAATGAATAATGTGTGGCATAACGATATTTTTTATCAAACGACTCCACATGAAGAGCAATATCAGCATTATGATATTCTTTTGCCAGCTGATCCGATGTAATAGCTGAATGTATCCGTACAGAGTTATATTCGCTAAAAGCTTTCTTTTGAGTATATGTCAATTCTTCCGGAGTGTATATATCTAGAATCAATTTCTCTGCTTGCACATTCAACAATTCTATAGCACGACCAACTGTCGCTAACGTCTTCCACCTGTTGCAATAAAGCTTTCCTGCATATATCAACCGAATTGGTTTATTAATATTTTTGGGCGGAATATCATCATCAAAAATGCCACATTTGTATAGACAAGAAGTCGGAATTGCGTATTGTTTCTTATAGTCTTGTGCCTGTTCCTCTGAAAACATGAAATAATGCTTATATAGTTTCACGTGTTTTCTAAATGCATAATGAATGGCAAGTGCCCTAAACCAAAACAAAGGAGACCAGCTATAATGATTCAATGAAGCTTCGTTATCAGCAGTAAAAGCCACAAAAGGAGCATCAGTCATTTTACTCACAATTTTCTCCAAGCGCATTAGCTTAGGGGTAATTAAACGCGGGCAAAACACTATATCTGGGTTAAAACCTTTAACAAACGCCTCAAGTGCCACCTTGTCATAATGTCCCCACCGCCATATTGCGTCGCGAATGAGCATCATCGGTGTATGGATATACAAGGAAAGCTTCTTTAGCCACTTATAAGAACCCTGTCGTTGAGCATTTTTCTTGGACTTTTCTATTTCTTCTATTTTGTGTGGTTTTTTAATACTTTTACCAGCTTTTGCTCCACCAGGCAAAATTGAATGTACCATTTGTGAATCAGTAATTTGAAAATAGCGATCACAAATATCATTATATGGCATACCGGGAGAACAGTAAATCTGTGCAAAATCTGCTTCAAAGCCGCCAAACCAATTTGTCAGGACATTATTTCCATGAACGGCATCGTTCCATTCTTCATCCGTTATCAATAGAATTTTCATTTTTTATAATGTATTTTAGCAGCTAACTTCGAAGTCAATAAAGGCATTATATGAAACATGGTAAAGATAATCTTATACTTTTTTGAAATATATGTTGAGTTGCATAACTCTTTCCAATTTTCATCAAACTTTTGTTTTAGTTTCCGGCGATTTTCCTTTGATAACTGATCATTACGATAAGTCAACACAAGCGACTTACAGAGCTGTAACCTTGAACAATGTTCCAAGTCTTTTTCCTTTGTACCAACGAAGAATGATATACGTTCGTTATAAGCATCGATATAACGTAAATCAGGTTTACGTCTTAACCGAGCCATTGTGCTGGCAGGATTAACCGTGTAATAATAAAGTTTGTCAGAAGTAATTAATATTTTTCTGGCTTGGTAGTAGATTTTCCACATAGTCCAGTCGTCTTCATTGTAAAGGCCGACTGGCATTCTTATTCCATCAAACAAAGACAATCGAAACAACTTACCCCACATAACTATATTCGCTTTCTCCGTCAAGAATACAGAGTGGTTGTTACATATATCAACTGAATTTTTCCCTGTAAACTTTGGGAAAACATTATTAAATCCTTTGACAAACCCACATTGAACTATATCTGCATTATGTTTTACTGCTAAATCAGACATATCTTTCAGATAGTCAGTATGCCAAAAGTCATCACTATCAAGAAATGTAACATACTCACCACTTGGCGGATAGTCAAGTGCACGATTTCTGGCACTCGATTGTCCTGAATTATTCTGATGAATGACTATTATTCTTTTATCATGTTTAGCATACTCTTCACACATCTCACCACATTTATCAGGTGAGCCATCATCAATCAAAAACAACTCCCAGTTTGGATACGACTGTGCCAATACGCTTTGTATACAGTTATCCAAATATTGTTCAACTTTGTAAACTGGTACTATGATCGAGATTAAAGGAAGTTTTTTCATTATTTATATTTATTATTTCCAATACATTATAGTATCTTGACTTTCTTCCCAGAAGAATTTATATTCAATTGAACTTGATACTGACATAAATATTAATATGGCAATTAGAGCAAAATAGATGATTTTCTGATCTCTTTTCTTGTATAGAATATCAATAGTAAATGGTATTAATAATAAAAAGTAAATTTGAAAATACAACGTAATTCGCATCATAGAACCGTTGGAATATATGAGGGGAACGAAGAAAGTTGTTAGTGGAAGCATTACAAACCATTTTTTTATACGGTCTGGGAGCATTTTTGCCTTGAAAAAACCATATAGACAAAACATACATAACAGAAGAGATAATACTATATACGTGGTAGCACCGCCACGGATTTCACCTTCACCATATGAAGTGTATTTATCCATGCCAATGAAGTTAGCCATAAACAAGATTATTTCATTAGTATAATTCAATACAAAGAAAAACAATATTAGCGCCACTATAGATATTGTTTTTAGAGACTTGGTCCCCACAAAACTAAGAGCTACCGGCAGTGCAAAAATCAAAGCAGAGGCATGGATAAGGAAGCCAAGAATTATAAATATAGCGGTCATTATATATTTTTTTTCCAAAAGGAAAATAAATGAGCAAATACACAGTCCAATTGCATAAACTTGACGTGCATTAGCCATAGGTAACCCCAAAAACAATGCATTCAAAAGAGTGTAGGCAAATAGAACCTGCAGTTGGCTATTGCTATTTCTATAAATAAGTATACCAAGGGGCAGAAAAAAGAATAGACCTTGTATACAGAATGTGAAAAGATTAAAATCAGTTATAAATGTGCTGAATACTTTTTGTAGCACATAATAACCATAGTCAATATCGCCTGTAATCGATTCATATCGGGTAGAAAAAGCGCTCAGCAGTTCAGACCATGGAGTTTCCATTGATTCATAGAAATAATATGCATAGTGTACTGTATCGGAGCCAATAGTCACACTTCTAAGAGCAATTTTCAGCATTATGACCAGGCTACATGCGATTATATACCATTTCCTGTTTCTATTAATATTTTTATTAAAAATAATATAAAATACAATTAAAAGGATATAAACAGCTATTTGTATTCCCATATTCTGATATTCATTCTATTGTAATCGTAATAATTCTGATTAATTCCTACTTTCAGTTTCTTGAGTAAACACATTCGTAGTAGGTCTCTACATATTTCTCAACAATCGCTTTGTTACTAATTCTCTCACCAGCTGTCATCAAGCAGTTTGATTTCAATCGAGCAGCATATTCAGAATCAGAAATCAGTTTTATCATGTTATGTGCCATAGCCTTATGGTCGCCCATTTCTGATAGAAGTACACATTCCCGTTTTTTATTTAGTTCAGGAGTTCCTGGAGTAATTGTTGTCACTACAGGAATTCCACAGGCCATAGCCTCACGAATAGTTCCAGAAACAAGGTCTATTTTCAACGGGAGTAGCGCAAATCGGGATTTCCTTATTTGTCGTATCACATCGTCATGTGTAGGTAATTTACCTTCAAAAGTGAGATTACTTCCAATCCCCAATTCTTTTATTCTTTGATCCAAATCCTTTTTTAAATCTACCGTATATCCACCAACAATATCTAATGTCAATGTAGAATCAACCTTTATAGCTTCACCAAAAGCCTCAATGGCCAAGTCAGCTGCCTTACTAATATCTGCGGCAAAATAAACAAAGTCAAATTCTTTGTCAACATTATCTTCAATGACAGGTTCATTAACAGCCAAAGATGTATTAACGAATACTGCATTAGGCTTGATATCTCTAAGAATTATTTCACGGAATCTTGATACTTGAGTTCCAATATAGTTAGCCCTTTGCAATATACGTTTCTCTATCTCGCTATTGTAAGCATATTCCTTTTCTGTTGCACCGCAACTTTCTTTGAAACGTGGTTCGCTAACCAAGGTCTGAAGTTGCGCAATAACTGGAATATCTTTTGGAATGTCAAGTACCGCCATGGAATGAAACTTATTTTCTATTCCTATCACATGGACTATATCTGGTTGTATTTTAGCAATTAGCTTTGAAATCGTCCTACGGCTGTTTTTAAATGATTTTTCATTCCTAAGATTAAACTTTCTTTTGATTTTTTCAGATATAATGTCCCATTCATGCCAAAAAACGTGATAGAAAATCCCGTCATCTTCAAATTCATGAGTATGTGCTATACCACTGTGTGGGACTATCACATGTAGTTCGACTTTGTCGGTCATGCTCTTTATCTCGGCGAGTGCGTTCGTGTCCCAGACAGCAAAATCATTATGATTATTCATTCCCATCATTCGCCTGACCATGTTTCCCCAATACCACCATGGAAAAGACAAATGACTACGCAAATCCCTATCTGAATAAGCGCAAAACCATACTACTTTAATTCTTTTTTCTGCCATTGTTATCTCAAGACAATTCTTTTTCTATAAGTTCCCAATCCAATTCAAACATCACCATAGAGTGTTTTCCAGATGAAGTGGTATCAAAAACGACATATTTATTATCGTATGAAAGTTTTGGATGAAGGTCACATGCGGAATTTCCCGGCATACTGTTTTCCGGCATCCTCGCAACAATTATTCCTTTATGATTATTAGTATTAAAAATGATATAGCGTCTGTTGTTTTGACTATCAGGATAAGAATCAGTAAGCATATATTTGCCATCAGAAGTGAATGACGGATGTCCGTCAACATTGAAATATGGTTTTATCCATTGTGATGCCAAGTGGAATTTTCCATCATTACCAATTTTATAATACTGATAATATGAATTCTTTGCCAATATCTTTTTAATTAGCCTTTTTGGTATTATTTTTTTTACTGTAAGTGCCATAGACCTAGCCAGACTTTTTAAAGACACTTTTCCTGTTTTGGTGGTTGGTTCTGAGACTATGTCAAAACTTTTATATAAAGACGGTCGCTTATAGGTATAAATGGCAAAGTTGTCATTACCTTGCCAACCAAAGTGTGACCACATATAAGTGTTCCAACCAGGAATAACCTGTAAATTGCCACCATCTATATCAGCAATACATATTCTAGTTCTGTATTGAAGAACATTTGAAACTGGAGAATAACGATGTAGAAAACAGAAACGCGTGCCAGTTGGATTTATCATAATATGTTCCACCCAATGCTTCATATGATCAAAATCTTTATCGGGTGATAATGTCACAACATCTTTGATGTCTATCAGCAATCTACGAGTATTCTTTTCCAAATCTATCTCATAAATACCATCATTCTCGACAACACGTCCATCTTTTTCCGGATTAGCCACTGACTGATAGTGGTAAGCGCGGCACCAATAAGAGCGTTCCAAATCTAATGCTATTGACTTCTTGCCGTCAGGGGTGATTCCATAAATTGCCCAATCTATGTCCTTAGTTTCACCAGTTTCTACATCAGTGATTCTTGATGTTAAATGTCCATCACGTGAACAATTATAAATAACTTTGTTCTCATTACCTTCACCAGGCAACCATTGTGCCATAGCACCTTGCTGCCAGTTCCAGGAATCAGATTCACCAATGCTATGCCACTTACCCGACGTCAAATCATAATAACCGATTTCTATACGGTCTTGAGACGTAATTTTGCTTTTCTCAGATTTAGCACGGTTACAGAGCATCTTAGTATGGTCGTTGTTTAGCGTGTCATAATTATAGTAGCCAAACCACTCTGCTTCCTTGCCTGTAGTCTCGAATACCTGTTTAAGAAACTTACTTATTTTTCTTTGTTTATTTTTCATATTTAATCTTCAGTCTTATATTCAGCCATATCAGCCTTTGCTTCGTCATATTTTCCATTCATAACATCTTCCACAATAGTTTTATAGAACAGTTCATTAAGATGCTGAATACTGAAGCACTCGGTTGCTCTTTTCTTCATCAACATTCCGATTCTCTTCGCTTCATTTGGATTATTCATTATCCATATCATTTTTTCATGAATAGCTTCTATGTCTCCCTCTTTGACAATGATTCCATCATTTCCGATTTGATATGGAACGGAACCAGAATCGCTTCCAATAACAGGATTACCCGTAATCATATTCTGAACTAATGCTATTGAGAAAGTTTCAACCCAACTATATGCCGTTCTTGGGCAATGAACCATACAATCAATGGCATTATAGTATTTAGGCATTTTTTGAAGAGGTATAAATCCGGGAAGAATTATTTTGTCATCAAGCCCTCGGGATTTTATCAATTTTGTCAAGCGCTCTATATCTTCTTTAGTTCCTGATCCCATCATCATATATTTCCATTTCCCATCTTTGGGAAGAGCCCTGACAATATCATCTATTCCCTTCATGATGGTAAAACGGGTGGCACTACCGAATAAGAATGTGTCATCATCAATATGATACTTGCTTCTTATTTCCTTCCGCGCGACTTCATCTTTATGGAAAAGTTCGGGGTTCACACCCACCTGGGTCTGCATATATAGAGGTCCCTTGTAACCTTCATTTCGGAAACAGTCAAAAGCATCTGGATAATGACAAAATACCGCATCAACATTCTTGTTGAAATATCTTAATGTCCATTTAGCATAATAGTAAGCTCCAAAACGTCTTTTCAAGTATTTGCTCAAAGGTTTGCACTTGTCTTTGAAATGAACTACATTATAGTTCGGTCCCCTCATGCTGAAAGACAACAACTTTGCCGATGGCAAATACTTATTCCTCAGATAAATCAGCTGCATAAGCGACAATTGAGTGTGTGCTCCAATATTATAGATGACATCGGGTTTTATCTCTTTTATATATTGTTTGAAGTCAGGAGAAATCCATCCAATGCCCCTTATATGTTTCTTTCCAAAAAGCTTAATATGGAAATTATTATCATCTATCGCTTTCCCAAAAATTTCAACATCATGCCCAAAAGTATTAACACGAGCCTTCCGCATTTCATGAATTGGTGCCAAAAGATAAACATCTAAATCATTATGCGTTTGTGCCAACAATTCCCATCTCCTATAAAAGATAGGATTGGTGAAAGATTCATTAACCAATAAAAGCTTTATCATTTTTTCTTTCTAATTTTACTTTTAATCATCGGAACAAAACTCTTACAATATGAATATGCTTCTATTTTGAACAGAATTGATAATGTAAAGTAAATCGTTATAAAAACTAAAAATGTCACAAGAGAATTAATGTAAAGATTGGATTTTACTACCACCCCTATCAGATATGCAGGTATGATTGACGCAACAGTGACTATGGTGGTGGGTAATAAATCTTTTATCTGATTCCCTAATTTGTAGCCAACATGCTTATCAACTAACCAAGAATTAATGAAAAAGGCTATCCAAGCATTCAACACCATTCCAATCAGTAGACCAGTCATACCATAGGCTATTAAGCCTCCCACAATTAACAGAATGCCAATAATTCTTTTTACCATAGTCCATGTGAACATGGTCTTACTTTTCCCTATCGCTGCTATCGCCTGCAGGTTGACAGCCTGAAGACATATAGCAAAACCAGCAAATGCCAAAATTTGAAAATATGGGACACTCGGTAGCCATCTGTCTGAATATAGAATGATAAACAAAGGCTTAGCAAGTATCATTAAAGATAAGATAAGTGGAAATGTTACATAAGCAATAGATGTTGTTATACGTTTCAACATATTGACAAGAATGGGCTTGTCATCCTGAACCTCTGCATATAGTTGATATGTCACAGTACTTACTACTTGCGATATTCCTCCTGAAGCTAATCCCTCAGTGGTCTTTGCTTTCGCATAATATCCCATTGTCGCAGGATTATAAAACCGACCTATCAGTAGACCCTGTAAGTTATCTGAAAGCGTGTTTACAATATTTGTCAGAAACATAAATCCACCAAAACTGAAAAGTTCTTTAAAAGACTTTTTAGAGAATTGCAACAGAGGCTTCCATTTAGTTATATACCAAAATGCCACCATCGGGAAAAAAGCTATAAGAAAGTGCTGAGCAACCAATGACCATACGCCACACCCTTGATAAGCCATAACTATAGTAACCAAAAGCGATAGAATGGATGAGGAAATGACCACAATTGCCATCTCTTTAAAACGAAATTGTTTGCGAAGCTGATTGCTTTGTATCATTTTCAAGGCGTTGACAAAAAGCACAAGTCCTTGAACTCGAAGCACAGTAGAGAGTATAGGAATCTTGTAGAAATCTGCTATGTATGGGGCCGAGAAGAACAAAACTACATACATGATAGCAGATAGAAACATGTTCCAATGAAAAATAGTGGAATAGTCTTCGTCCGTAGGTCTTTTCTTTTGTAGCAAAGCTGAACCGAAACCTCCATCTATCAAAATCGTTGCAATTGTGATGAAAATTTCCAGCATACCAATACATCCATAATCATATGGCGTCAGTAATCGTGCCAAGACAATGCTCGAAACAAACGAGACACCCAATATAATATATTTTTGGACTGCACTCCAAAACATACTGGTAGCCGCAACTCCTTTTAATGATTTCTCAGCCATTACAATGGTTTTATAGCACGTTAATCATTTTCAAATATTCCGGCCATTCCCCCATATCCTTCCAAGAATGCTCGCTAACAGGGAAGCAACCCACACGCCCTCCACGGGCTTTTATTTTTTCCATCAGGTGAGTGATGTGAAAAAACTCCCCCTCAGGTATCTCTTCAATGCAACTTGGGTTGAGAATATACACACCTGTATTTACCTGGAAGGTCAGCTCGGGCTTCTCGCTGATGGCTGTCATCAAGCCATCCTCGCCCGTTTCTATTACACCATAGGGGATCTTAAAACTCTTCACCATCGTGACAATGGTGAGATCGTTGTGGTTGCTCACATGGTAGTCATGCACATCTCGATAGTCCTGTTCATTAATGCTATCACAGTTGCTGACGAAGAACGGAGTCGTTATCTTGCCTTTCAGTAATGACACACTGCCAATGGTACCCAACGGCTTTTCCTCTTGAAAAAACTCAATATTATACTTGTGGTCAAGTTGGCTAAGGTAATACTTCATCATGTCCGCTTTATAGTTCACCGACATATAGAACTTTGTGCAGCCAATCTCTTCAAATTGGTCTAGAATAGTCTCAAGAATGGTCTTGTCACCTATAGGCACCAAAGGTTTGGGAATAACATTGGTAATGGGTTTCAGGCGCATGCCTTTGCCGCCAGCCATAATGACCACAGGGAGGTTTATCTTCTCACTTTCGGTGAGTTCCGCCTTCTTGAAGAGGTCGCCCCAGAACCACACATCCACCAGCTCGCCCTGCTCGTCGAGGATGGGCATCACTTCAGCCCGCATCCGCCGCATCTTTTCGCGGATGCTCTCCTTCCCTTCCGACTGATAGCCGTATATTTTGTTCTTGTTCAGAATACGGCTCACAGACTCCTTCAAGGCAATATTGTTGATGATAGCCCGCTGGATGTCGCCAATGGTCACTATACCCTCGAAGTGCTCACCACTGAACACAAAGAGGGTTTTCACCTTTACTTCATCCATCAACTTCATTGCATCGAGCAAAGAGGTGGAGGGAGATATAATTCTTGACTTGATTTTTTCTATCATTCTAATCCTTGTGTATAATCGCTTTCTTTACCCCAAAGCTTCTCGAAACGATTGATTTCCATCTCGTGCTTGAGGTCTTTGAGATATGTCAAATAATCGTAATGAGGTTCAAAGCCTAACTCCTTCTTTGTTTTTGAGATGTCCAAAAGGTATATTGGAGAATCTGGTTTGTCCCTTCTAACAACAATGTGTGAAGGATTATTCTTTCTTCCAAATACATCAATCAAGCCTTGTATCTGGTCTCGTCTGCTAACGACCCTGCCAGTTCCTACATTATAAGTACCACTATCACCATTGGCAGAAAGACACTTCTCAATAATCTGAGTACAATCTTTAACATAAAACACATCACGGGCCGCCTCAGGATTTCCCCACAGTTCAATATCCTCTCCACGCTTTGCTTCTTCAATAATAGCTCGCTGTCCAGTCCAGCGTTTTTTTCCATCCAAGAAATAGGTTGGGTTGGGATGGTAGCAGAAGATATTAGGAAAGCGCAGAATATAATACTTAAAGCCATACTTCACTGAGTAGTGCTGAATGATGTCACAAGCCGCATTTTTCGTGATTGCGTACACAGTATGGTCGTTATCCAATGGAAACTTTACAGGGGCATCCGCCGGAATGGGCTTCAGTGTACCCGTCAGATAAGTGATATCTGACCATGACTTCGGAAAAACAAACCTTTGTACTCCCGCTTTTACTGCATAATCCAGCACATTCAGTGTCCCATCAAGGTTTGAACGCACGTACTCGTGAGGATCATATCCTTTCATTGTTGCTGGAAGTGTTGCTGCCATATGTACAATGCCGTATACCTTATCTTGAGGCAACTTATTATAATTCTCGGGATTGAGGATATCTAACGGCACATAAGGAATGTTATAATCAGCAAAAAAACCATTATCAGACTGGCGTCTTCCTACTGCTATAACATCATATCCTTTTTCTTTAAGGTAAAGTACTGTATAACATCCCACTTTGCCTGTTGCGCCAAATACTACTATTCTTTTCACCACTATCTGTATATATTTTATTTATAATTGAAATTCTTCGCTTTACATAATTATATTACAAGAAACAAAGCCTCCTTCATGATATATAATCCAAATCATATAAGTTTTGATTATTCTATACACTGTTCTAGAATAACATTCTCATATTTGTCGAACGCTTCTTCTATGGCATCCCTATTGCCTGCTTGAAGAATCAGTTGCCCATAGCGATTCAAACTGGAAGTTATGCGATTCACCTTATCGCCTTTTTTCAAGTTAAAAGAGAAGTCCACCACATGAGGCCATCCCTTTACAAAATCCGCATCGGGTACATGTTTTATTTCAAGGCCTTCCTGAAAAGCGAAGAAACGAACACCTGAATATTGCTTCTGTTTGGGGTCTGCAGTTATTTCTTCTCCGAGAGCAATGTGTAATATCAGTTCTTCTAAATTGACTCCCGTAGAAAGTGGTGTCAATGTCGACGTAATATAATCCCCTCCAAGCCTCGGGCTGGTCTCAATCACAAAGATTCCACGATTGTTAATCTTTAGCTCCGTGTGAGATGGACAGTTTTTGAACTGTATAGCATTTCCAATCTTTGCGATAATCTCACGAATATTCCTCTGATTCTCTTCGGAGATATTGGCAGGCTGGATATGACCTAATTCCACATTATATGGAAAATCCGTTGTTTTTTTCTCTGTAAACTGAATAACCTCGGACTTCCCATTAAAGTGCAAGCTTTCAATGCTGTATTCAGCTCCTTCGATAAATTCCTCTACAAGGACAGAATTCAACTTCGTTACTTCAAAAGCTTCGTTCATGGATAGTTCCAGTTCTTCTTTACAACGACATAGTTTAACCCCACGGCTACCAGAGTTATCTCTTGGTTTTACAATGACAGGATAGTCAAAGTCGTCCACCTCACTGACAGACTTCACTAATCGCCCCTTAGCACATGGGATTCCATATTCGATAAACCTCTGTTTCATCTGAAACTTATCAGTGCTCCAATGGGCTGTCTCGACAGAGAAGAACGGGAAACCGTATTTCTCTGCAATTCTAGCCATCATTACAAGAGGTTTATCTGTGGCAGCAGTGACAATGGCATCAATGTTATATTTTTCAACTACTTTACAAGTTCCTTCAAAGTCTTGTCCATCTACCACTTCGAATGCATCCACCACATTACGACACGTGGCATCTTTGGCAGGGTCTATACCTACAGTATAAAGTCCAATCCTTTTGGCTTGCTTAATGATTGATTCCTGCAGTGGGCCAACGCCAAAGATTAGAACGGATTTCTTATTATGAAACATTTATTTAATATCTTTTATCGCTTTAACAAATGTGTCACAAATAAAGTCAACTTGTTGTTCGGTTAATGCGGCATACATTGGAAGTGTAATTTCGTTATCCGTCACATAATCTGTTTGAGGCAGATTTGCCTTACATTCTTTATATGTGCTGAAACGATGTATTGCCGGATAATGGACAGATGTCTGTATTCCTTCGTAGTGCATATAGTTGCGGATTTTATTGCGACGTTCCTTATTGCTATTGAGCAAAACTGTAGGAAAAATGTAGTTACTCACAAATTCTTTCTCATTGGCAAATGGGATAGCAAGGCCATCGACACCACTCAACCGTTCTACATACTGCTTGCGCACCTTGATTCGTGTCTCCAAGTCGTAAGGAAGTTTCTTCAATTGTTCGATGGCTATAGATGCGCGGATATCGTCCATGCGGAAGTTATAGCCAAGACACGTGATGTCGTATTCAGTGGCATGTCCGCTTGCACGCTGATAGCTCATGGTGCTCATGCCGTGAGAACGAATCAGACGTGCTTTCTGGGCATATTCTTCATTGTTAGTTATAAACATACCACCTTCACCGGTGCTTATATTCTTATTGGAGAAGAAGCTGAACGCTGCACAATCACCGATAGTTCCGAGTTTGTGGCCCTTATATTCAGACAGAGGCCCATGGCAAGCATCTTCCACCACCTTGAGGTTGTGCTTGCGTGCAATTGCCATTATTTCGTCCATCTTGGCGGGGAATCCAGCCATGTGAACCACGACAATGCCCTTTGTGTTAGGTGTGATTTTTCGCTCAATATCAGCAGGGTCGATATTGATATGGTCGGGTCCTACTATGTCAGCAAAGACAGGTGTAGCTCCGACATAACGAATGCAATTGGCAGATGCTGCAAATGTGAGTGACGGGCAGATCACTTCATCGCCAGGACCGAATCCACAAACCATGCAACAAACATGCAGGGCATCGGTACAATTCGACATGCTTACCGCATATTTCACATTCCACATATTGATGAACATCTGCTCTAATTCTGCATTCTTTGGCCCAGTGGAAATCCATCCAGACTTGATGGTATCGTAGGCGGCTTGTGCCTCTTTATCATCAAAGTTAAGATTAAATAATGGAATTTTGTATGACATAATTATTTTCTTTTTTATGTTTACATTTTTTGATCTAAGTTTTTGCCTTTCTCCTCGTGCTCAAAATTTGGGATAAAGTCCTTGATTGCTGCTACTATATCTTCCTTAGTAAAGTTATTTTTAGTGAAAATATTTTCAAGATTAATAAAGAAGTTGTTAACTTCGCTCATGTTGTGGCGAATGGTCTGCTCGACTACTCCCAGCGATTTGAAGCGCGACATGTCGGTTTTCTCACCTTCAACATAGAATTCCTCGTATGCTTTTTCCCCTGTAGTGTCACTCTTGAAATAAACAACGGGATAATAATTGTTGTCGTCGCTCATCGTACTTGCATAACGTTTGGCTTCTGCGTCGGAAGACAGTTCTTTCTTGGCGAATCCTGAAGCCTTCACGAAATCATCACATATAGAAGAGAATGTGAGCATTTGTTCTTCGCCTAACTTAGGGAAAAAAACCTCTCCAGGACGTCCAAGGATGCATGCAAGCATACAGATTTGTCCGCTCTCTTCCGGAGACACAAAATAACGTTTCACGTCGTTTGGTGCCACGAGTGGCTGACGCTTCTGAAGACGACGGGTCCATCCATCTGGAAGTGAGCCGTTGCTGAAAGCAACATTTGCAAAGCGGGCTGTTGTCACTTTGAAATATTCGTTGTATGCCATCACCATGTCTTCCATGATGCGTTTGCTCGCTCCCATGATATTAACAGGGTTGGCTGCCTTATCTGTGCTTACACAGAAGAAATGTTTTGGTGGAAACTCGCAAAGTAAATCCATTAATTTCTTTGCTTTAATATCATTGTTCTCTATGAGTGCCTGAACACTATAGCGGTCTTTCTCACTGCGCACATGTTTATGTGCTGAAAAATTCGCCACGATATCAAAGCCTTTTTCTTCTCTAAATATTCGTTCGAATATAGGATCTGCAAAATTCAAAGTATAGCACCTAAATTCATTAGGAACATATAGTCCATATGTACTTCGCACATCACGCACTAACTCAGCCAGTCCATTTTCATTAAGATCTATTACTACAACACTCTTTGGCTCAAATCGAAGAATTGCTTTGATAAAGCTTGAGCCTATACTGCCTGCACCTCCAATTACACATATCTTTTTATCCTTGATTTCTAGTGACAATATGGTTTTATTTGCATCTATATCAGAAGCAAACATACTTTTATCTCTATAAGTAACACTTTCAGAAATAAATTTATCAATATTGAACATATTATAGAAAGTCTTAAATGTGTTTTAATACTTGTTTTTGAAGTCTATAGATTATAAGTATTACCTTACATGACATTCAGAACCACAATCTGAATATTTTATCAACTAAAATAATTATTGAAATCCTTTAATAGCATATTTTGCATGGTGTCAATCCCATATTCTTGGCTTTTTGAACGCTTACAGATTTGATATCAGCGCTGCAAGCATTCAGCCCTCTACAATCCCTATACGCATGATAGCGCTTTGCATTGGGACCGGTGCATATATACACGTTTGCATCACTCAATGAGGACTCTTCAATTCCAGAGGAAAAACACATCATCAAAAGAACAAATAAGGTCTTCATACAAGAAATTGCGGTTGTTAAGTTAGATTCTATGAAAAACGCTTGCGTTATTAATATTTATATTATGAAATTGCGGACAATCCAAAGTTAAACTTTTAATTAGTCCGAATATATTTACAAAAAGACAAGATTTTTTATAATCAGAGCTCTGAAAGTCAACATTTTTCGTCATATCTAAAAAAGCTAAATCGCAACATAAACGGTCTCGAGTGTGTGATGCCGCTATTCAAATTATCTCATTCGTTTGTCAAAAAATTTGGCGGCAATTATTTTTTTATGTAAATTTGGAATCAAATCCCAAATTTACATAAAAATGAATGATTTATATTTAAATCGGGCAATTGAGCCTACCATCAAAGAAGCATCTTCGTATTTCCCTGTTATTTCAATTACCGGTCCTCGTCAATCGGGCAAAACAACCCTTTTGAAACACCTTTTTCCTGCATATGCTCATTTCAGCATGAAGGACTTAAACATAAGGGATTTTGCAACAAATGATCCTATTGCGTTTTTGAACCAGAACGACCACATGCTTATTGACGAGATTCAAACAACTCCCATTCTCTTAGAATACATACAAGGGATTGTTGACAACAAACCGGAACGGAGATTTGCAATCACAGGAAGTTCTAATTTTGAGCTGCTTAAAGGCATTTCTGAATCATTGGCCGGAAGGGTTGGAGTTTTTGAATTGCTACCTATGACCCTGGAAGAAAGCCAGCAGGAAGAACATGCACATAATAAGTCAACAGATGAACGCTTGTTTGACGGTTTTTATCCTGCCGTATGTGCCGGGAAAAATGTTCCACACTTTTTTTATCCTTCATACGTGAAAACATATATTGAACGAGATGTGCGCGACATTATGAGAATTCAGAACCAATCGCTTTTTATAAAATTCATAAAGATGTGTGCTGCCAGGACCGGATCCATTTTTAATGCTTATGACATATCAAATCAGCTTGGGATAGATTCCAAAACTGTAAAAAATTGGTTGTCTGTATTGCAAGCCTCATACTTGATTACTCTCTTGCCTCCATATTATGAAAACATTTCGAAGCGACTGATAAAAAGTCCAAAACTGTATTTCAACGATACCGGATTGCTTTGTTACCTGTTGGACATTGAAAGTCCACAGCAATTGGGTCGTGACAAGATGAGAGGAGCTATTTTTGAAAATTTTATTGTTATGGATATAATTAAGCAACGATATAACAAAGGCAAGGATGGAGGTGTGTTCTTTTACCGCGACTCTAATCAAAACGAGGTTGACATACTTTTAAAACAAGAAGGAGCTTTTACAGCCATAGAGATTAAATCTTCCATGACTTACAACAAGGAATTTGAAAAAACTGTCTCAAAAATTGACAGCTGGATCAACGCTCCTGTTGCCCAAAAAGCCGTAGTATATGCTGGGGATTTTGAAAACACCTCTCACGATGTAAAGATATTAAGATACGACCATCTTTCATCTATTCTTTGATATTTTTTTTGATATTTAAGTTCATTCTATATATATCAAACCATTAATTTGTGCAATTTTGGAATACGATTCCAAATTTGCATACTTTTTTTAGGAATAATGTAAAACCTATATCAATATAAAGTGAATCACCTGGATATCAGGAAATTTCATGTCGCAATCTTTTTTAGTTACGAAACAGCCGTTTCGGAAATGGTCGTTTCGGACACAAAACCACAAATAATAACCAGCATGACAAAATGTTCAGGTAGATTTTAACAATTTTTATCGGGTGACAAATTCATGAAAAATTCATAATTGGCTTCGCCGAACCTGAAGGTTTCCTAAATTCAAAAAAATCTCTACCTTCTCTACCTTCTTGAGAGAATAATTCTTGAAATCAAAAACAATTCTTGAGTAGATAATTCTATATCACGATGAGGATGTCGCGGTCGTGGTCCACCACACGGACTTTCTCGCCCACCTTATGAATGATGCCTGTGGCGGAGCGCGCACGCATCACAGAGTCCTCTATGCGGATCCTGCCCGACGGCGCCATATTGTCGATTTCCTCTATCACCTCACCCGTCTTCTGAAAGAACGGCACGTTCTTCTCCATGGCCTGCCGCATGCGCCGCTCCTCGTTCTTGCGGATGGCATAGGGCTGGAGCAGCAGGGCGAACAGAAGCGTGGCTACTCCAAATACAATCACCAAGGTGGTGATTTTGTGCGTGAAGAACATGCATGCCACCACCGTGATCAGCGCTCCTATGCCCACGCTCAACGACACATATTCACGGGTGAAACACTTCACAAGGAATGCCAGGAGTGCCAAAGCACCCCAAAACATCCACATCTTAACTTCATAAGCTGCTAAAAGTTCCATATATGTTTTATGATTTTATTGTTTTTTCTTAGTAAAAGGCGACGCTTTATGCTCGCCCGCCATGATGCTGCCACCAACCAACGCACCTCCCGGCTGGCCTGCTCTCCCAATCATGTTTTTGATTTCGTATGCTACTGAATTCAATCAAAAGACATTGTTTTCGTCTTTATAAGGTAAAAATCGCTATTTGAAAGATTTGAAAAGATTTGTGAGATTTCTGTCACGAAGTGACACTCATTATATCTCGTCTCTCAAAGGTTTCGCAAGCATGCGAAACTTTTGATATTTAGTCGCCTACGGCGAGAAATTCTACAAATCTGACCAAATCAAACAAATCGATATTGAAAGAGTGAGATTTCTGTCACGAAGTGACACTCATTATCTGTAGGATGTATTGTGAATTT
>ERZ842401.138-NODE-138-length-94456-cov-16.122583_pt1 | contig 94456 bp, 73 predicted proteins | sample MGYA00521270_ERZ842401 | MGnify/ENA primary metagenome ERZ842401 (study PRJEB31892, sample SAMEA3878208) | bioreactor metagenome | biome: Moose rumen | place: Sweden | collected 2011-10 | study: EMG produced TPA metagenomics assembly of the PRJEB12797 data set... | reverse complement strand
AGGCAAGGGAGGGAGGGCGGGAGGGCACAGGAGAGGCGAGGGAGGGAGAGCGCCAGGGAGGGAGAGAGCGAGCGCGAGAGCGTACGCATGATTTGACAACGAGAAAACTTTTCTCAGAAAGAAACTCATTTTTTTCTTTTCTCAAAAAAGCTATTGCGGAATATGAAAAATAATTGTATCTTTGCCGCGGCTTATAATGAGACTAAGCTTGGAATATCGGAAGAACCGGAGATTACGGAGGGGACGGATATTCCGGAGGGAACGGATATTCCGGAGGGAACGGACGTTACGGGGGGAGACGGATATTCCGGAAGGGGACGGAGATTCCGGAGGGAACGGATATTCCGGAGGGAACGGATATTCCGGAGGGAACGGACGTTACGGGGGGAGACGGATATTCCGGAAGGGGACGGAGATTACGGAGAGGACGGAGATTACGGAGATTACGGAGGGGACGGATATTCAGGGGGAGACGGAGATTCCGGAAGGGACGGAGATTGCGGATGGGACGCTATAGAAAGAATGAAGACAAAGAATTAACTATAAACTTTATTTATCATGAAAACTTATTCACAGAGTGAGATTAAGAACATCTCATTGATGGGCGGCAGTGGCGCCGGTAAGACCACTCTCTTGGAAGCGATGCTACTGGAGAGTGGTGTATTGAAAAGACGCGGTAGTGTGGAGGCACAAAACACCGTAAGTGATTATTTCCCAGTTGAGAAGGAGTATGGTTACTCTGTATTCTCGACGGTCTGCAACATTGAGTTTGCCGGTAAGAAACTGAATATCATAGACTGCCCGGGTTCTGATGACTTTGTCGGCGGTATGGTGACGAGTTTGAACGTGACAGACACTTCAGTTATTGTATTGAGTGCGAACGGCGGTGTGGAAGTAGGCACACAGAATCATTTCCGTTATGCCGAGAACTTGAAGAAGCCAGTGATGTTTGTAGTGAACAAACTTGACCATGAGAATGCCAACTTCGACCGCACTATTGAGCAGTTGAAGGAGAGTTTCGGCAACAAGGTGGCCATTGTACAATATCCTGTGAATGCCGGTGCGGGTTTCAATCAGGTGATTGACGTGCTTCAGATGAAGATGTATCAGTGGAAGCAAGAAGGCGGTGCTCCTGAGATATTGGATATTCCCGCATCCGAGCAAGCAAAAGCCGAAGAATTGCAACAGGCATTGTTTGAGATGGCAGCGGAGGCAGATGAGGCATTGATGGAGAAGTTCTTTGAGGAGATGAGTTTGACTCCCGAAGAGACTCACCGTGGTTTGCATAAGGTGTTTATGGAAGCCGGTGTATTCCCTGTAGTGTGCACTTCAGCTGCCAGAGACATGGGTGTAAGGAAATTGATGGAGTTCTTGGGCGAGATAGCTCCTTCGGTAGAAGAGGCTCCGCTGCCTAAGACAGAAGACGGTACAGAAGTTAAGCCAGACAAGTCAGCTCCTGCATCGTTGTTTATCTTCAAGACGAGTGTGGAACCTCATATCGGTGAGGTGAACTACTTCAAGGTGATGCAAGGAACGGTGCATGGTGCCGATGATTTGCAGAACATGAATCGCGGTTCGAAAGAGCGTATTTCTCAGCTTTATGCGATAGACGGCAGCATCCGCACCACCATTGACGAAGTGGTTGCCGGCGACATTGCAGCTACCGTGAAGCTGAAAGACTCTCGCACGGGAAACACCTTGAATGCGAAGGAGTGCGACTATGTATATCCTCAGATTAAATATCCGGAGCCGAAGTATCGTCGTGCTATTCGTCCTGTGACAGAGAGTGACGGTGAGAAGCTGAGTGCCTTGCTTACGCGTATGCATGAGGAGGACCCGACATGGATTATCGAGCAATCGAAAGAGTTGCGTCAGACCATCGTGAGCGGTCAGGGAGAGTTCCACCTGCGCACGTTGAAATGGCGTTTGGAGAACAACGACAAGATGATGATTGAGTTTGACGAGCCTAAGATTCCTTATCGTGAGACCATCACGAAGGCAGCTCGCGCCGACTATCGTCACAAGAAGCAGTCGGGTGGTTCGGGTCAGTTTGGTGAGGTTCACTTGATTGTGGAGCCCTACGTAGAAGGTGAACCGGTGAAAGAGACCTATAAGTTCGGCAACCAAGAATACAAGATCAGCGTGAAGGACACTCAAGAGATACCTCTGGAGTGGGGTGGCAAGTTAGTGCTTATCAACTCTATCGTTGGTGGTGCTATTGACGCTCGTTTCATCCCCGCTATATTGAAGGGTCTGATGGACCGCATTGAGCAAGGTCCGTTGACGGGTTCATACGCTCGCGACGTGCGTGTTATTATCTACGATGGTAAGATGCACCCCGTTGACTCGAACGAAATCTCGTTCCGTTTGGCAGGTCGTAATGCTTTTGCAGAAGCATTCCGCAATGCCAACCCGAAGGTATTGGAGCCTATTTATGACGTGGAGATTTTTGTTCCGTCGGATATGATGGGTGACGTTATGTCAGACGTGACCGGTCGTCGCGGCATTGTGTTGGGTATGGATGCAGAGAAGAACTTCACTCGTCTGAAAGCCCAGATTCCTTTGAAGGAGATGTCTTCTTACTCAACCACATTGTCATCGTTGACAGGAGGTCGTGCAAGCTTCACTATGAAGTTCCACTCTTACGAGCTTGTTCCGCAGGATGTACAAGACAAGCTTGTGAAAGAGTATCAAGAGAGCCAGAAGGAGGAAGATTAGTCTCGCCCCCTACCCCTCTTTTACGGAGAGGGGAAATACGAATAAGAGCGGAGGTCCGTGGGATCTCCGCTCTTATTATTTGAGGGTAGTATTACTTTATATCGAGATATTTTTGTGTTTGCAGCGAAAGCCGCCAATGGGGATGACTCTTGATATAGGCAATGGTCTCCAGTGTATTCTCCATGGAACAGGGTTGCAGGAAATAGTGCTCGGCTTGGATCTGCGAATACCATTTCTCCACATTCTGCCCTAAATAGACCACCTTTACCTCGTCGGCTTTTTCTATTCTCACCCTTTCTTTAGGGGAACAGGTTATCCAATCAATAGCGGAAGGCAAAGGATGAGTGCCATTGGTCTCGATGGCCACGTAGAATCCGGCTTGGTGGAGCGCCGTCAGCAACTCATCGTCCACCTGCAAAGCGGGTTCACCACCTGTAAGGACAAGCAGCGACAACTGTTGTGACGGAGTTGCGGGGTTAGGACAGGGGTCAATATCATTTGATACGGCAGGGCAATAGTCAGAAGCAGCCCGGGCTATTTCTTCAGCAGTCATTCGCTCGTATTCTTCAAACTCCGTGTCACAAAAATCGCAATGCAGGTTGCATCCTGCAAGGCGGACGAATATAGCCGGAGTACCCACATGGTAGCCCTCTCCCTGCAGGGAATAAAAGATTTCGTTGACCCGATATGTCTTAGCCGCACCTAACATTCTATTTCAAAACGGTGGAGACTTTATGCAAGTTCCAAGGTTATTTTATTCGTCCATGTTTTCGTTTTCATAGATGGCAATATTGCCTTCCGATTCCTGAACACTCACTTTGTAGCAGTTCTGAACATGGTCGCAAATCCAACGTGCTATATTCTCGGCAGACGGATTGACGTCCAGTACCTCGTTGATATACTTATGGTCAAGACTATCTTTCACTACGCTTTTGATATGTGTAAAGTCGGTTACCATACCATCTTTGTTCAGTTCTTTTGCCTTGCAATACACCACAATTTTCCAATTGTGCCCGTGCAAAGCCTCGCATTTGCTTTCGTAACTCAGCGACAGATTGTGTGCTGCAGATATCTCAATGGTTTTTTGGACGTAATACATAGGAATTAACAGTTAAAGATTGAATAATGAAGATTGAAGGGTCAAGCTTGGTATATTGTAGTATCTTCTATGCCTGCCTCCCGAAGTGCTTCCCTGCGTTCAATGCAAGTTCCGCATTTGCCGCAATGGATGTCACCTCCTTTATAGCATGACCACGTTTCGGCATAGTTGATGCCCAAGGTTTTTCCTTTTCGTGCGATGTCGGCTTTTGTCAAGTTGGTATAAGGTGCGAGCAGACGTACCCCCTTCCATGTGCCAGCCTTAATAGCCTCGTCCATTGCCTTCACAAACTCCGGTCGACAGTCAGGATAAATAGTATGGTCGCCGGCGTGGTTGGCAAGCATCACATACTGCAGCCCCTCATTTTCAGCCAATCCGGCAGCGGCACTAAGCATGATGCCATTACGGAAAGGGACTACGGTGGATCGCATGTTATCCGCATTGTAGTTGCCCTCGGGAATCTTGTCTGCCCCTTCAAGTAGCGATGAATGAAACCACTCGCGAATGAATCCCAGTTGAATAACGATGTGCCGTATTCCGAGTCGCTCCGTGTGGAGACGGGCAAAATTTATCTCTTTATCGTTGTGATTGCTGCCATAATGGAAACTAACGGCGAGAGCAATACGTTCCTTATATTCGTAAAGCATTGTGGTGGAATCCAATCCCCCCGACAACACGAGCAAACTGTCTTTCATAAAATCAAAGGAATTGTTTATTAAGTTGGGCAGCCAAGCGTGCTTCCCTCAATGCCCGATGCTCGTTGTCACTATAGTTGGCAAAGGGGATAATACTGATGCCGCCGCGAGGCATAAAATCGCCACGCACCTCTATGTACTTAGGGTCCATCAAGCGAATGAGATCTTTCATTATGATGTTGACGCAGTCTTCATGAAAGTCGCCATGATTACGGAAACTGAAGAGATAGAGTTTGAGTGATTTACTCTCCACCATCCTTTCGCGGGGGATATAGGAGATGACAATTTTCCCGAAGTCGGGTTGTCCTGTTTTAGGGCAAAGGGAAGTGAACTCAGGACAAGTGAGTGTCACCAGATATTCGTTATCGGGATGTTGATTTTGAAAAGTTTCCAAAACCTCCGGGGAGTAATCGTCGGCATACTTGGTATGTTTCTCCCCAAGCAGGGAAAGCCCCTGCAGTTCTTCTTTTGTTCGCATAGTTGTTTTCAGTTTTTAATTCGGGTGGAAAAACAATAGCACCCCGGTTATTATTGAGAAATGGAGGAATTGATTTATTTTAGGGTTCTTAGGTTATACAGCAATGCCAATGGACTTTTGTTGAAGTTGCGGAAGAGGATGTACGCGCTCCAAATAGGCTGCAAAGGTAGTGCATTTTTTCCGAATGCGCAAATCTTATAGGTAGTTTTCAGCAAATGCATCAAAAAATATCAATTGTAGTTGCTAAAACAGATTAAGTAGAGCAGAGTAGAGTTTTACCCGATCTTTATGAAAGGCGCAGAATATATCGTTTATCTATCGTGTATCTATCGTATATCTATCGTGTATCTATCGTATATCTATCGTATATCTATCGTGTTTATCGGCTGCAAGGTGGTCGGAAAGCGGCTGTAAAAGTGCTGCCTTTAGCGAGGGTATGGTACTTGAGGGGTGGCAAAGTAGCCTATTGAGGATAGAATGATTAAAATCAGGCAGACGAGAGCGACTACATACCCTATCTTCTGCCAACGAGCAAAGTTTTGATACGTTTGCCCTAAAATTTTACGGGTAGTTTTTGCCATCCAAAAAAATATAGTAAATTTGCGGCATGAAACATAATAGCCCTAAGACAAAACAAACCATTCTGCATGTGCAAGAAGCCTCAACTTTGATTGCATTTCTTCAGCAGAAGATGGGTGGCATGAGCCGCAACAGTGTCAAACAGATGCTTGCTCATCGTCAAGTTGCGGTAAACAAAGTGGTTCAGACACGCTTTGACTTTGCTTTGCAGACGGGTGATGAGGTAACAGTAACGACAGGTCCTGTAGCCAAGGAGTTGAATCACCCGAAATTGAAAATCGTATATGAAGACGACCACTTGATAGTAGTGGAGAAAAAAGAAGGTTTGCTCACTGTACCCACTTATACGGGTTCGCACGAAGTAACCTGTTTTTCTCTACTTAAGAATTATGTGCGTCAGCGCGACAGCCGTGCCGGAATATGGGTAGTGCATCGTTTGGACCGAGAGACATCAGGTTTGCTTGTGTTTGCCAAGACACAGGAATTGCAGCATTATATGCGTGATTACTGGCGGGAGTTGGTTCAGCGTCGAACGTATGTAGCATTGGCAGAAGGCGTGTTTGAAAAGCAGGAGGGGAAAATCACCACATGGCTGACTGAGGACGACAAAACAAAGATGGTGTATTCCTCCCCGGTGGACGATGGCGGCAAGATAGCCATTACCAATTACAAGGTATTACAACAGAAGGAGCAGACGGCTTTGGTGGAACTGAATCTGGAAACAGGCAGGACCAATCAAATACGTGTACATTTAGCAAGTATAGGCCATCCGATATTAGGCGACCGCAAATACGGACATCCCGCCGACACCGAACTTGATCGTTTGGCATTGCATGCGAAAGTACTGGAGTTTATCCACCCCGTGACAGAGCAAGTGCTACACTTTGAAACACCTATCCCCAAAAACTTTAAATAAAACAGTGAACGGACAAGTGCTGATACTGCGTGTTGGCAAGACCAATACTATTCTTGGCACGCAAGTACAACCTTAACATTCATCTTAATTCATACAATAAATGGCATACTTCGGTATGCCATTTGTTATTATTTAGTATCCTTGTTATTCGATTATTCGTCCAATAAATCAGGACGGCGTTCGCGGGTGTGCCGCAGACTCTCCTCATAGAGCCATTCCTCCACCTTCGCCTGGTTGCCGGAAAGAAGGATATCCGGCACACGCCATCCTTTGTATTCCGCCGGACGTGTATAGACTCCTGCCTCTAAAAGTCCGTCTTGAAAAGAATCTGAGAGCGCAGAAGTCTCATCGCCGAGAGCACCCGGCAGAAGGCGTACTATCGCATCCGTCATCATCGCCGCCGGCATCTCACCACCCGTCAGAACAAAATCGCCGATGCTGTATTCTTTCGTAATCAGATGGTCGCGAACACGCTGGTCCACCCCTTTGTAATGTCCGCAAAGAATAATGATGTTTTGCATCATAGAGAGACGGTTGGCGGTCTGTTGAGTAAAACGCTCTCCATCGGGAGCCGTGAATATGATTTCATCGTAATGGCGTTCGGAGGTCAACTTGCTGATAAGTCTGTCGATAGGCTCAATCTGGAGCACCATACCCGCCCCGAAACCGAAAGCATAATCATCCACCTTGCGATGCTTGTCCAACGTGTAGTCGCGAAGATTATGTACATAAATCTCCGCAAGTCCCTTATCTTTGGCTCGCTGTATTATTGAATGATTGAGCGGACTCTCAAGCAATTCGGGTACGGCAGTAAGAATATCTATTCGCATGAAATTGAAGTTTTATAGAGGCATAACTCTGTCATCACCTCATTTGTCCGTAAATGATTTATAACGTCTATGGCACAGGGTCGTATCCGCTTCCTCCCCATGGGTGACAACGGCATATACGTTTAATGCCGAGCCAACCTCCCTTCAGCACTCCGTATTTCATCACCGCCTCCACCATATACTGACTGCAGGTCGGCGTGTAACGGCAGGAAGGTGGTGTCAACGGCGAGATGCAATAACGATAGAAATACACCGGCAATAAGAACAATTTTCTCAATATCAGTTTTACTCGTTCCATAGATTAGCTTTCTGCAATTTGTAGATAGCTTTCTGTGTGGCTTTCTCTATCTCTCCGTAAGTTAACGGCTCTTTGGCTATGTAATTGAAAGCCACATGCAAACTCATATTTTGCTCTTCGCACAATGCTCGCAATACCGATGCATTATGCCGATATGCCTCTCTCATAAGCCGTCTTAGTCTGTTCCTGTCAACGGCATGTTTGAAAAGTGACTTAGGCGCCCAAAGTAGTATCCTTACCCCGGGTCTTACTGATTTTTCTTGCTCTATCACTGCCAAATACGTAATACGCAAAGGATAGCAAGTGAAGTGCTTGCCTTTCTCATAGAGACGGCTGATGCGAAGTTGGCCGCATAGTTTCTCTGTCTTGGGGAAGGAGTAACCCATTGGCATAACGAAGAAACAATTATCGTATCCGCTTGTGATTTTCCTTCAGGAAAGCATCAATAGCAGACTGAATAGAGGGAAATTCAGGTGACGGTGTCTCAATGTCAACCCTTAAACCTGCATCACGAAGGGCTTGTGCAGTCATTTTTCCGGCAGCCGCTATCACACGCTCGCCTTGCTCAAACTCAGGATAGTTTTGTAAAAAAGAAGCCACCCCCGAAGGTGTGAAAAGCACATACATGTCGTAGTCTTTCTTCTGTTCCTCGGTAAACACATTGGCCACTGTGCGGTAGAAAATGGCAGGTTGCACCGTAATGCGATGCTTCTTGAACATCTCGATAGCATCGTTATTATGTACATCGGAAAACACCATCAGGAAGTTGTCGGCAGGACGGCGTTTCATCATCGGCACCAAGTCTTCCAACTTGTTGTGAGAGCCGAAAAAGACCTTGCGTTTGCGTACCTGAATATAATGCTGCAAATAGTTGGCCACCTGTTCCGATATACAATAGAAATGTTGGTTTTCAGGCACCTTTATTCGCATTTCTTCACACAGATGAAAGAAATGGTCGGCAGCATGACGGGAATTGATGATGATGGAGTTGTAATCAAGAATATTGATGTGCTGCGCCCGAAATTCTTTCGGGGTGAGTTCCTCCACCCGAATCAATTGATGGAAAAAGAAGTTCACTTTGTACTTCGCTTGAATATCGAAGTAGGCCGATTTAGGATCGACGGGTTTCGGCTGCGAAACCAAAATATTATTGATCTTAAGCACGTTAATAGGTTTTTATAAGGTTGTCAGTTAACGATATAAAAAGCTGCGAAAAGGAGTCCGACAAAGGGTAACAATTCGAGCGTGCAAAGGTACAAAAAAATATAAAAACTGGCTAATAAATTCGTAAAAAAAAGTTGAAATGCCCTCCAAATCCACACTACAAGCGTAAAACTTCCTATAATTGAGAGAATTATAACAGCAACATTAAAACTGATAAAAGGAGTAAAAAGCACAACCAGCAAGACAGGATATAGCAATATGGTTGTAACCGTGATAAGATCCGAATAGCGTAAGTATGCCGTCTCAAACATCGATTTGTTGATAAAAACAAATGACAAAGCCAAGGCTATGATATATTTAACAACTCCAATACCTAAAACAAGCAGCGAGATATACACCCAATCCAAACAACTATATTCACCACCCCTGAAAACCAAAAAATGAACCATCATACCCAACACACCTGCCTTATATAACAACAAGGCTGCCTGTCCATAGAAATTGTGAGTTACTTCCGAGAAAATGCTGTCTCTATCTTTTGAAACGAACAGACTGCGAAACGACCCACGGACTATGCCACGCATATAATAATCGGCAAACAACAGCAGTAACAGCAAGCCTGCCATTATCCACGATGTCCACGGCTCACTCATCGAACTCGATATGCGGGGAATAAAGTTCATCAATCTTCACTGCTAATTATATTTGCGCATCTTTTCTTACCGAACTGTCCCACTTCGGGCAGTCCGCTATGGCCTGCAACACCTGCTCCGGCTCTGCCACCGCCACATACATCTGTTGGTGCACAGGACGCATAAAACGCTTTTCAACCATAAGCTCCAAACATGACAATAAACCATCATAATAGCCGTTGGTATTCAGAATAATAATGGGTTTGGTGTGTAAACCCAATTGTTTCCATGTAATGCATTCGGTCAGTTCCTCATAGGTGCCTATCCCACCCGGAAGAGCTATCATAGCATCCACGCGCTGCTCTATGGTGGCCTTTCGCTCATGCATAGAATGAGTCACAATCAGTTCTGTGCAACCCTCATGACACCAACCCTGATCCACCATAAACTGAGGAATCACACCCGTCACTTCGCCTCCGCTACGGAGCACACTGTCTGCCACTGCACCCATCAAACCCACCTTTCCGGCTCCATAAACCAATCTCACACCATGTGTCGCCAATAGTTCGCCCAAACGTTTTGCCGCCTCAATGTACACTCCATCCACCTGTGAAGAAGAACCTGCATATACTGCTACCGATGATATCATACCTTATACCTTAATATCTGCTTGTTTAATTATTCAATCCGTCTGCGATTCAAATGCAGACAACACCCTGCATACACTCAAATAACGCTGCAAAGATACACTTTTTCTTTCAATATTTTGCAATTTCCATAAAAAAACGTAACTTTGTCGCCGTTTTTAATGTAAAATGACTTAATCTTGCTAATAAAATCATAAAACTATGGCAGTAGAAATCCGCCCTATCTCTACAAAAAAAGAGATAAAAAAATTCGTTGAATTTGGCAACGAACTGTACAAAGATTGCGAAAATTATTGTCCGCCGCTTTTCAGCGACGAAGTAGATACCTTTGATACAAAAAAGAATCCGGTGTTCGATGTAGCTGAATGCCAACTCTTTCTTGCATATCGGGACAACAAAATTGTAGGCCGCATTGCCGCCCTCATCAACCATCGGGCAAACGAACACTGGAAAGTGAAAAAAGTGCGTTTCGGATGGGTGGATTTTATTGATGACTTGGAGGTGTCACGCGCACTCTTCGATGCCGCAGCGGCATGGGGAAAAGAGCGCGGTATGGAAGTGCTCAACGGACCCGTCGGATTCACCGACCTCGACCATGAAGGACTCCTCATCGAAGGTTTCGAGTATATGGCACCCTTGGCAAGCCTCTACAACTATCCCTACTACCAAAAACACTTCGAAGCCTACGGACTCGTCAAGGAAAACGACTGGATCGAGTTCCAAATGACACCACCCGACCAATTGCCGGAAAGAGTGGCAAGACTCAGCAAAATAGTGGCTGAGCGAGGACACTATTCCATTGCCAAAGTGCATAATGTAAAAGAACTGCTCAAACGATTCGGATACAGCTACTTTGATGTCATTGATGCCTGCTACGAAAAACTCTACAACTTCCAACCGCTTACGCAAAAGCAAAAAGAATATTACTCCAAATACTACTTCTCTATCCTCAACTTCGATTTTGTAACTCTCGTTGTCAACGAAAAAGACGAAATTGTCGGCTTCGGTATCGGTATGCCAGACATATCCAAAGCCGTGAAAAAATGCGGGGGCAAACTCTTCCCTTGGGGATGGATTCCGGTGCTGAAAACACTCAATGCAAAAAAAATTGACACCTTCGACCTTCTGCTCATCGGCGTCAGACCTGACCTACAAGGAACAGGTATCAATGCCATGATTATTGCAGACCAGTTCCCATATTTCCTCAAATACGGAATCAAAACGGTGGAAACCACCAGCATCATGGAAACCAATTATAAAAACCAAGCCAATTGGGAGATGTTCCCGCATAAAATACACAAACGTCGCCGCGCCTACATCAAAACAATATGATTTTGGAAAACGAAATAGAAGAAGCCATACAACAACTCGCCGACTACCTGAAAAGCAAACACCTGCGATGCACACAGGAACGCAATACAGTGCTCAGGCAGGTAATGAGTTATTCGCGCCACTTCACGGCAGAACAACTTATTAAAGATGTCTGCGAAAAAAAACACATCTCGCAAGCAACCATCTATAACACACTCCTTCTCCTTACCGAATGCCATATCATACGGAGGCTCGCTCCACAAGCCAACTCTCGAGTAGTGGAATATGAGCGGATAAAAGGGCATGCCAACGAGATGAGATTTGTATGTACACGATGCGCAAGAGAAGTCACTTTCAAACATAAAATGGTGGAGAAACTGCTGATGAGCAAACAATTCACCAACTTCAACCCCGCCAACTTTGTTATCACCGTCTATGGAACCTGCAAAACATGCCGAAGGAAAATAAATTAAGAAAACAAAGAACGTAACGAGAAATTAATCATAATTATTCCCTTCGCTATTGTTAAAATTTATTAAAATCCAACCAAATATCATTGTGCGGACATACAGCGGACATACAGCGGACATCGTAAGCCTCTCAAAATTTCTTAATTTTAACTTATTTTAATATCTCACATTATGGTCAAACTCCCCGAAAACGCTAATCGTCCCCTCAAACAAGGAGAAGAATACAAACCCATACTTCCCGCCGACCAACAGTTTGCGGAAGTAACCCCCTACTCCGTCATCACCGGTCTTGTCATGGCTGTCATTTTCTCGGCTGCCGCAGCATATCTCGGACTCAAAGTAGGACAAGTTTTCGAAGCTGCAATCCCCATCGCCATCATCGCGGTTGGACTCTCATCTGCCTTGCAACGCAAAAACGCCCTCGCTGAAAACGTTATCATACAGTCTATCGGAGCTTCATCCGGCGTCATCGTGGCGGGTGCTATCTTCACACTCCCCGCACTCTATATCCTCCAAAACAAATATCCTGACATCACCGTCAACTTCATGCAAGTCTTCATGGCTTCTCTCCTCGGCGGATGCCTCGGCATACTCTTCCTCATCCCCTTCCGACGCTATTTCGTCAAAGAGATGCACGGGCAATATCCCTTCCCGGAAGCCACGGCCACCACACAAGTCCTCGTCAGCGGAGAACAAGGAGGATCGCAGGCGAAACCTCTCATCTGGGCAGCCACAATCGGAGGACTCTATGACTTCCTCGTTTCCACTTTCGGACTCTGGACAGAGACCCTTTCAACCCGCATGACCGCTTGGGGAGAAACTCTCGCCGCCAAATGGAAACTCACCTTCAGCATCAACACCTCCGCCGCCGTTTTAGGACTCGGATATATCGTTGGACTCAAATATGCAGCCATCATCTGCGCAGGCTCACTCTTTGTATGGTGGTTCTTGATTCCTCTGCTCGGTATGACCACCGTTGACAGCCTGATGCTCAGCGAGATGGATCCGCAGTTCATCTATGCCAACTATGCCCGATATATCGGCATCGGTGCTATCGCAATGGCAGGTGTCATAGGCATCGTCAAGAGCTGGGGAGTCATCAAGAGCGCCGTCGGATTGGCAGGTAAAGAACTAAAAGGAAAAGGAAAACAAGTAGCAGTCGCCTCGGTTCGCACTGACCGCGACCTCTCCATGAAATTCCTCTTGATTGCCATTAGTGCCGCACTTCTTATCGTATTCCTCTTCTTCTGGTTAGGTGTGATTCACAACTTCTGGCAAGCCCTCATTGCATGGCTCGTCGTAACCATTATAGCCTTCCTCTTCACCACCGTCGCTGCAAATGCCATCGCTATCGTCGGCAGCAACCCTGTCAGCGGTATGACTCTCATGACACTCATCATCGCTTCTGTCATCTTAGTCGCTGTCGGACTCAAAGGCACTTCCGGCATGGTTGCGTCAATGGTCATCGGAGGCGTCGTATGCACGGCCCTCAGTATGGCCGGAGGCTTCATCACAGACCTTAAAATCGGCTATTGGATCGGAACTACACCCGCCAAACAAGAGACATGGAAATTCCTCGGAACACTCGTCTCGGCAGCCACTGTCGGAGGCGTCATCATCATACTTAACAAAACCTACGGGTTCACCGGCGACAATGCCCTCGTAGCACCGCAAGCCAATGCTATGGCTGCCGTCATCGAACCACTTATGATGGGGCAGGGAGCACCATGGCTCCTCTATGGCGTCGGCGCAGTGCTCGCCCTCTTGCTCAACCTTCTGGGAGTTCCCGTTCTCGCCTTCGCTCTCGGTATGTTCATTCCATTGCAACTCAACACTCCTCTCGTCGTCGGAGGACTCATCTCGTGGTTCGTCAGCCGTGGTAAAGATAAAGAACTCGCACAAAAACGATACGACAAAGGTACGCTCATCGCTTCCGGTTTTATAGCCGGAGGAGCACTTATGGGAGTTGTCAGCGCTGCCATAAAATTCGCCGGAGCCGAATGGTATCTTGACGACTGGGCTGCATCCTCTGGAGCCGGAATTATGGGTATCATAGCCTACCTGCTCCTTATTACCTATTTCATCCTCGCTTCCCGACGTATAAGTAACCAATAAATACTCTCCTATTCACCATCTCCGCATGTTCAACGCACTCTATACAACTAACTTTCTATCCACTCTCAACGACAACTATCAAAAAATGTTGGGAATGTTGGTCGTCACCGGTTGGGTCAGCTCCGAGTGGAAACCCCTCGTCATCAGCATTACGGGGGCGGCACTCGTCCTGCCATATATATTCTGTTCACCGATGGCAAATAGGGCAGCACAAATATATGGAAAGAAAAAAGTAGTGCGTTTCTGCAAACTGCTGGAGTTACCCATCGTCTTGCTGGCAATGTTGGGATTCCTGCTTAAAGACCCGACCTTTTTCCCGCAACACACCTATACCACCATCCTCGCCACCACACTCGTTATCTTTGCCATCTTCCTTATCGGAATTCAAAGTAGCATGTACTCCCCTGCCAAATACGGACTCATACGAGACATCGGAGGACTGGAAAACGTCTCAAGAGGCATGGGAGGTATGGAAAGCCTCAGCTTCCTCGGAATGCTACTCGCAACCGGCATTGCAGCCTTTATGGTGGACAACTTCTCCGAAACACCTATTATATATAGCAGCCTGCTCGTCATCCTCGCAGTGGCAGGATATGTGGCATCACTCTTCATTAAAGCGGAAGAAATAAATTCCATCGAAAAAGAAGCACTCAACCCCTTCCGATATATGAGATCTACCCATCGCATGACGTTGCAGTATCGCGGACTCAATTCCGTCATCTATGTACTCAGTATCTTCTGGTGGTTTGCCACTACCATTCAACTCTCCGTCATCGTCTATTGCCAGGAAGCTATGGGGCTTGAAAAAGGCGAACCGGGCATCATCATGTGCCTCGCCGCTATTGGTATCAGCTTGGGATGCGTCATCAGCGGACGTATCGGCAACCGATTCAAAAACGAAGTGGTGCACGTACCCATCTACGGAGCCGTGCTTGCCTGCGGACTCATGGGAATATTCTTCCTTAACAATGGTCATTATATCATCTTCACTATCCTGCTCTTTATCGTAGGAGTCTTGGGAGGACTCTTCAAAGTACCACTCGATGCCGCCATACAATCCACTGTCCGGCACGACGAACTTAACACCGTACTCGCCTATTTCAATCAAGTAAGTTTCATTTTTATGTTCGGGGCAAGCATCACCTACTATCTCATCACACTCCTGCTTCCGCTTCGGTACGTATTCCTTATGCTGGCTGTCGTCATGCTCGCAGCATCCGCATGGCTCTCCTATGACTATCCCGTCGTGAAAAACCATTACATAAAAAAGAAAAAATGATATTTTGCTAACTGCATTTTCCATTTTTCACAAAAATACAAAGTCAAATTGCCAAAGAAAAATAATTTGCGTAACTTTGCACTCGAAAACAAAGAAACATTTTAACTATTAAACAATAAAACAATAATATTATGGTTAGTTACAAAGAATTAGGTCTTGTGAACACTCGTGAGATGTTCAAAAAAGCCATCAACGGAGGATATGCTATCCCCGCTTTCAACTTCAACAACATGGAACAACTGCAAGCCATCATCAAAGCTGCAGCAGAAACCAAGTCTCCCGTCATTCTCCAAGTAAGCAAAGGAGCTCGCGACTACGCCAACCAAACTTTGCTCCGCTATATGGCACAAGGGGCTGTTGAGTATGCTAAAGAACTCGGGTGGGAGAATCCACAAATCTGCCTTCACCTTGACCACGGCGACAGCTTCGAACTCTGCAAAAGCTGTGTTGACTTCGGTTTCTCAAGCGTCATGATTGATGCATCCTCTCTTCCCTACGAAGAAAACATCGCCCTGACAAAGAAAGTGGTGGAATATGCTCACAAATATGACGTAACCGTTGAGGCTGAACTCGGTGTCCTCGCAGGCGTTGAAGATGAAGTACAAGCTGAAGAGAGTCACTACACCAAACCCGAAGAGGTGATCGACTTCGCTACACGCACCGGATGCGACTCCCTCGCTATCTCCATCGGTACCAGCCATGGCGCTTACAAGTTCAAACCCGAACAATGCACACGTGACCCCAAAACAGGTCGCCTCGTTCCTCCTCCATTGGCTTTCGACGTACTCGACGCTATCATGGAGAAATTGCCCGGATTCCCCATCGTACTCCATGGTTCATCTTCTGTTCCACAAGAGTATGTTGACATCATCAATGCCAACGGAGGTAAATTGCCCGACGCTGTAGGTATCCCCGAAGAACAACTCCGCAAAGCGGCAAAATCAGCTGTCTGCAAAATCAATATCGACTCCGACTCACGACTTGCTTTCACCGCTGCCGTTCGCAAAGTGCTTGCTGAAAAACCCGCTGAGTTCGACCCCCGCAAATACTGCGGACCCGCTCGCGATCTCATGGAGCAACTCTACAAACACAAAATTATCAACGTACTCGGATCCGATGGAAAAGCCTGACATTTAGACGCACAATGACGTCTCTACATGGATAATAAAATTATTTTACAAAAAATGCGTCATATTCGACGCATTTTTTGTACCTTTGCGCCATCAAACTATATCAATCATATCTAACTCCTATAACCATGAAACGAATCTTACTCTTCACACTGCCATTGCTTATGCTGGCGGCATGTAACCCGAAATCCCTCGTAGAAACAGAGCAACTGACAGCTCAACAAACCATCTATCTGACCGATGCACACACCGATAGTCTATACCTCAGTTTCGAGATAGAATATCCCACGCGCATGCCCTCGGAAGAAGCACTCGCACTCGTACAAACTGGCATTGTCACATCCCTCTTCGGAGAACGATATGCCGACATGCCCCTACCCGAGGCAATGAAAGCGTATATCGATATGTGCCGGCAAGAATACATCGACAACAACCGTGCATTGGCGGAACAAACACTCGAAAGCGATGAAGACGAAGAATTTGGCATGCTACTCTGTGAAGAACAAGTAATGACAGGGCGAGTCGTCTTTGCCGACAAACGCATTCTCTCCTACGAAATCGAACAATACGTCTATATGGGAGGAGCACACGGCATGAACTCACGCCATTGCTACAATTTCTGCATGGAGTCAGGACTCCTTCTCAATGAAGACGACCTGTTTGCTGAGGGCTATCAAGAACCGCTCTCTGAGTTGCTACGCACGGCTCTCGTCGAACAAAGCGAAGAATTCGATTCCGCCGATGCGCTTACCGCTGCCGGATTCGACTTGGAAAATGTCCGCCCCAATGGCAACTTCTCCTTCTCCGAAGATGGCATCACATGGGTGTTCACACCCTATGAAATCGCGCCCTATGTATATGGAGAAACAGAAATATTCCTCGACAACAGCCGCCTCGAAAAACTGAAGAAAAAAGAATAATATCCATCAGAGCATTTTCGAGTATTACAAGTAAACAAACAGAGCGGGAAACGCCATAGCGCTTCCCGCTCTTTATCTATAAGGCAGTTCCCTTAAAATACGAAATCACTGTCGTTGTTCTCTGCTGTGGCTTGAGGCTCTTCACGAATACTATCTTCCTGAACAGGAGTTTCCTGCTGAGCTGCCGTTTGAGGACGATACAAAATCTGAATATTTTCAGCTACTATCTCTGTGACTTGACGCATCTGACCCTCCTTTTCCCAACGACGCGTCTGCAGTTTGCCTTCTACATAGATCTTCATACCTTTTTTCAAATAGCGCTCACTCCACTCTGCCAAGTTGCGGAAGAGTACAATGCGATGCCACTCTGTACGGTCAGGTACCTGAGTACCGTTTTGCATTACATAACCACGCTCTGTCGTTGCAAGATTAAAGTTTGCGATGGCGGCTCCACGATCAAGGTAACGTACTTCTGGATCTGCTCCTACATTACCAATCAAAATTACTTTGTTTACTGATGACATGATAACTGAATTTTAATAAATTTGTTTGATTTTTGTTTAATTGGAGGTTGGGTATAGTTTTTGATTTATTGTTTTCGAGCCGCAAAGATACAAATTTATTTGCAGATACCAAAAGAAAGTTGTATTTTTGCAGCGAAAAGTGCAGTTTTGCAAAACTATAAACCCGAATAAAAACATCAAAAACTCTATATCATGAAAAAAACACTCTTAGTTGCACTCGCTCTGATAATCTCTATCAGCGGTGCGTATGCAAAAAAAGACAAAAAGAAGAAAGAAAAGGCATCCTACAACGTCTCATGTGTTGCCTTCTATAACCTTGAAAACTTGTTCGATACTATCAACGACCCCACCATCAACGACGAAGAATACCTCCCCGATGGAGGCAACCACTGGGGCACTGTCAAATACGTCAACAAAGTGAAAAATATGGCGTATGCACTGGATAAACTCGGTAAGGATGTGGACCCACGAGGAGCTGCCGTCATCGGTGTCAGCGAAGTGGAAAACCTTCACTGCCTGGAAGATGTATGCGCCGACCCCGTATGGGGAAAACGTAAAATGGTGCCCATCCTGCTCGAAGGTCCTGACCGACGCGGCGTTGACGTCGGATTGCTCTACAACCCCGAACTCTTCATGGTTACCAACATCGGCAGCCATCGACTTACCATGGAGTCTGACCCCTCTTTCCGCACACGTGACCAACTCGTTGTAAGCGGATACCTCAAAGAATTCGGAGAAAAAGTGCATATCATCGTCAATCACTGGCCCAGCCGTTACGGAGGTGAGGCGGCATCACGACCCAAACGCGCTGCGGCAGCAGAACTCACCAAACACATTGCCGACAGCATCTACGGACGAGAACCCAAAGCGAAAATCATCATCATGGGCGACTTAAACGATGACCCCTACAATATCCCCTGCTCCGAAGTATTGGGAGCTAAACGAACACGCGAGGAAGTAGGCGAACAGGGATTCTTCAACACAATGTGGCAAATGCTCGACCGTGGAAACGGCTCACTCGCTTACAACGGCTCATGGAACCTCTTCGACCAAATTATCATTTCCGAGCCATTGCTCAATGCCAACCCTGCAAAAGAACTCTCATACTGGAAAGCACAAATCTTCAATAAACCCTTCCTCACCGTACAGGAAGGAAAAGACAAAGGAACACCGCTGCGTACCCACAAAGCAGGCATTTGGCAAAACGGGTATTCCGACCACTACCCCACCATGATTTATCTCATTCGCCAAAAATAAGTAGAGACTGACGTATAAGGGCGTCTTTAACACAATATTACTTATGCTCTATTCAACACAGCAAGAAAACTTCGTCATCTCCGAGTACGGCAGAAATGTACGCCGTATGGTGGATTATGCACTCACCATTACCGACAAAGAAGAACGCAACCGTTGCGTGCAAACCATTATCCGCACCATGGAGAATGTGTCCTCTTCTGGCAAGTCTGAAGCTGAACGAAACAAACTATACGATCACCTCGCCCTCTTGTCTGGCTTCCGGTTGGACATTGACTACCCCTACCAACGCCCCTCACAAGAAGAGCCCATCTCACGTCCTGAACGCATGCCCTATAACACAGAGCGACAACTGCGCTTTCGTCACTATGGACGCGTGATCCAAGAATTGATTGATGAGGCGGTCAGAGAAAACAATACCGAACGGCAACACCAACTCATCATACGTATTGCCAACCGTATGAAACAGAACAGCCTCGTTTGGAACAAAGAACATGCTGACGAACAGCATATCAAAGACGATATACGCCTGCTGTCGAACGGACAACTCAATTGCGACTTCCCGGAATTTCAACTCCTACATTCCCGGCAACTCAACCCGCAAAACGACAACAACTCCTCCGGCAAAAAGAAAAAACACAAAAAGAAATAATATATAAGTTTCACTCTACAAAAAAAAGAGACACATGCAAGTGTCTCTTTTTTTCATCTAAGTCTCGGCGAGACCATATTATTTCAAGGGCATACCGAATATATTGTAACGCACTCCGTCACGAAGTATATACAGTTGACCGTTCTCTATTACCTTGATTGCTGACTCACTGCCATGAATATCATCCACTGCATCTTGCGGGTCAATCGGCTCTTCGGAAGTAGTGATGTCACATTCTGCCGTAACGGTCACATTTTGGATTTCCCATGCAGGAGCTTGGGTATCAATGCCTGCACCTTCATCTTTCTGTGCATTATAGTGGAAAGCAATACGAACATTCTTCTTGCCCATATAAGCCTCAGGGATATCTATGCTGTTTTCCGCCCATGACCAGTTAGAACTTCCCCAATTGGGAATAGTGAGTTGAGTCCATGTGGCTTCTGCAACATCACCTGCATAATCATCGGTTATCTCAAGAGTGCAGACATTGCTCCACTCCGACATCAAACCATAACCTAAAGCATGCTTGAAACCTATCTTACCGCTTTTCTGCCCGCTCAAGTCCAATGCAGGCGAGATAAGGTAATCATCGTCCGGATAGGTTTGATACGCATTCATGTATGCGCAAGAATAACTACTATACCAGTGCCAGTTGCTCGAACCTTCCACATTGACAACTTCCCAACCACCAAGACTGCTGGCAAAACTTTCAGAATAACTGAAGTCCTCACACTCATCTTCACCTCCGCCTCCTTGTTGTTGCTCGCCAAGATTCATGGCAACCAAATAAGGGTCGTGGTCGGAATATGAATAGCATTTGTAGCAATTGCAATTCGCATTGTTTACATGCACCACAGCAGCACCCGTAATCTGCTTTGCCATTGAAGCATTCGCAAAAGCATGGTCAATCAGCTGACCCGAATAGTTCCAGCAATAAGAATAAGAAGCGGAGTCAAAGCGAAGCAGCTGCTCTTCATAGCCTTTATCTTGAATAATGGAAATACATTCCTCCTCCATGGTTGCATTCAAGTCGCCCATGATAAGTATATCCTCATCTGATGCATAAGAAGGAAGGTACTTAAAAAGTTGATTGGCATTATTTACACGATCAGAAGCATGGTCGTCATTAGTACTCTTTGCCTTAAAGTGATTCATCGAAAGGGTGAATCGCTCTCCGGTGGAGAGTTCCTCAAATGCCTGAATACGCATCGTATTCTTATAATAGTTATAGGTAGAAGCGGGTTGGTTGCTGCCATAAGGCTTCACTTTATCCACGCGGTAGATGAAACCCGACTTGAGAGCATTGTCATAACTATCAGTCTCTACATAAATACCATCTTCCACCGCCGCAAAATATGTGCCTCCCAACCATTTGTTTACCGAATCGACCAATTGATTCAGAACAATCGGCTTGGCTTCCACCTCGCAGAAAGCATAGATATCGGCATCAATGCCTATTATCATATCCACAATGGCTTGAGTCTTATATGCCAAACCCTGATCATCGGAATAAGTGGGTCGTTCCGATTCTGCATAGTTATAATAGTAGTTGAGCAGGTTATTGCCCACCACCCGAATCCTGCCATTACCAACATTCGGCACGATGATGTCGGCAAAAAGAGAAACGGCAACTAACGTTAGCAATATAGTGAAGAATGACTTTTTCATATTCTTTGTGTTTGATTAACTTGTCTGAATATTTCAACGCGGCAAAGATACAACAAATATTTGAAAGACACAACATAAGAAAATTTCAAACCATAAAAATGCATTTTTTCTCAAGGCAAACGAATCAAAACTTTACTAATTGGCGGAATATAATAAGGTATGTAGTCCGTCTCGTCTGTCAAATAAAAAAACTCTCCGCCTCAATAGGCTTCTTTGCAACACCCTTCGAGCACCCCTCAAGCACCGCACCCTCGCTAAAGGAAGTCCTTTCGCAGTCCATTTGAAGCCGACTTGAAGCAGACAAACACGATAGATACACGATAGATATACGATAGATAAACGATAAATTCTGCGGATTTCATAAAGATTGTGTAAAACCCTACTCAGTTCTACGTCTCTCTTTTTAACGACATTTGCGAGATTTGATATTTTTTTGATGCGTTTGCCCTGATTTTTCCTATTGCGAATATCAGAAAAAGTCCGTACATTTGCAAACAGAGTTATACTTATATTTCAACCTATCAGAAACACTTACCATACCATGGCTAAACATATCATTTATCAGCTGTTGCCGCGCACTTTTGCCAACTTCACGGAAAACCGGGTGCGAAACGGGAGCATCGAAGAAAACGGATGTGGCAAACTAAACCATATCAATCAAAAGGCACTTCGAGAAATACGCAGTCTTGGGGCTACTCACGTGTGGTACACCGGCATCATTCGACATGCCACCACCACCGACTATTCTCGGTTCGGCATCCCGCAGCAGAACCCGCAGGTGGTGAAGGGCAAAGCCGGCTCACCCTATGCCATTACCGACTACTACGATATCGACCCCGACCTCGCACAAGACGTGGAACACCGTATGCAAGAGTTTGAGGCATTGGTCGCACGTACACATAAGGCTGGACTTCGCGTGGTAATCGATTTCGTGGCAAATCATGTCGCAAGACAATATAAGTCGATAGCCAAACCCGAAGGGGTGGCTGATTTAGGCGAGAACGACCATCCCGAATGGGCGTTTTCTCCGCTCAACAACTTCTATTATATCCCTAATCAGCAGTTCCAAGTGCCTGAAAACTCTCTTTCAGAGAATGCTTATTACGAGTATCCCGCCAAAGTCACAGGCAACGATTGCTTCTCTCCGGCACCCGACAAAAACGATTGGTACGAAACGGTCAAACTGAACTATGGAGTGCATTACCTGGGCGGGTGCGAAAAACAGTTTGATCCTATTCCCGACACATGGAAGAAAATGTTGCAAGTGCTGCTCTATTGGTGCGAGAAAGGAGTGGACGCCTTCCGTTGCGACATGGCACACATGGTCCCCGTGGAGTTCTGGGGATGGGCCATCCGACAAGTGAAAGAACAATATCCTGCTGTAGAGTTCATTGCCGAAATCTACGACACCGGACTCTATCGATCCTATATCTTCAACGGCGGATTCGATTATCTCTACGACAAAGTGGAGATGTACGACTATCTGCGAGGCGTAACCAGTCGCGACTATCCCGCTGACGGCATCACACGGCAATGGCAAGCCACGGAAGATATCCAAAGCCACATGCTCTATTTCCTTGAGAACCACGACGAACAACGAATAGCAAGCGGATTCTTCTGCGGAAGCGGATTCGGAGCTGAAGCTGCCATGATTGTGTCAGCCTGCCTGCTCAGCAACCCCGTGCTCATCTATGCCGGTCAGGAAGTCGGCGAACAAGGTATGGATATGGAAGGATATTCGGGCATCGATGGAAGAACCACCATCTTCGACTATTGGGGAGTACGCTCATTGCAAGCATGGACCAACAAAGGCAAATACGATGGGAAAGGACTCTCCGCTGACCAAGTTCGGCTCCGCAAATTCTACCAGGACCTCCTTAACCTCACACAAACAGAAGCCGCCATACGAGAGGGGTTGATGTTCGACCTTGAGTATGTTCAAGCCGAAGGCTTCAATCGACAGAAAGAATATGCCTTTATGCGAAAATACAAAGACGAAACACTGCTCATTGTGGTGAACTTCAACGCACGCGAAGAACATACCCGAATACGCATACCCCATGCCGCCTTCGCCTATCTTGAGTTGCAACCGCGAGACAAGGTAAACATGGTTGACCTTCTGAGCGGAAAAACATTCAACGACCTACCCCTCCTCCCTGACCGACCTGTCGAAATCGATGTTCCCGCATGGAAAGGTTTGATACTCAAAATAATGTAATTGAAGAGACACCTTAATTATCGCATTCCATGTAAAATAAGCAAAAGTTGAAACAAAAGAATAACTGAATATATGATAAAAGACTTCTTACGACTGATACGGTGGGAAAACCTGCTCTTTGCGGCAGCCGTAATATGGCTCATGGAGAAGATGGTGGCAGTGCCGCTTCTTGTTAAAGCAGGATTCTGCGAACAATTGCCCGGATGGATGCTCTATCTGCTCATGCTCAGCGTAGTCTTCATCGCTGCAGGAGGATACATCATAAACGACTATTTCGATGTTAAAATCGACACCATCAACCGTCCCGAACGACTGATTGTAACACGCAGCTTCACCAAGCAGCAAGCCATGCTTTTCCATCAGGTGTTCACCGGCATCGGAGTCGTCATCGGCATCATTGTATCTGTCTTTGCACACAGTTGGGCATTGGGCATTATCTTTGTCTTGGTACCCGGACTCCTCTGGTTCTACTCATCTTCCTACAAACGACAATTTATAGTAGGCAATCTCATCGTTGCAATCGTAGCGGCACTCGTGCCGCTCATAGTGGCTGTTGCAAACGGCGATTACATCCGCCACCTTCATGGCGACGACAACATACCTTATTTATATTGTGCAAGCAATATCTATATTTGGATTGGAGTATTTGCCTTGTTCGATTTCCTTACCACCTTTATTCGTGAAGTACTGAAAGACCTACAAGACCAAAATGGCGACCGGGAACTGGAATGTCATACGCTGCCTATTAAGATAGGAGAACTCTGGACAAAGATTGTTCTCACTTGCCTCATCATTCTCGTGGCAGGCGGAGCTGCCTATATCGTTTTCTACACACTTCCCTTCCCCCACAATTGGGGGAGTATAAGTGTCAGATACTGGCTCTTCGGACTCGCCATTCCGTTTCTTTGCGAATTGTATCTGCTATGGTCGGCAAAACTGCCATCCGATTATCGTTTCGCGCAAGGACTCATGAAATTTATCATGCTCATTGGTGTGTTATTTAGCATCGTTATCAAAACACAACTATGAATTTGCTGTTAGGAAGTCAGTCGCCGCGCCGGCAAGAGTTATTGCAGATGTTAGGGCTGCCATTCACTATCGTCAACATCAATTGCGAAGAACACTTTCCCTCCCATCTCAAAAGGGAAGATATCCCCGTGTTTCTCTCTGAACAGAAAGCAGATGCCTATCACCGGCATCTGCAGGAAGATGATGTTCTGCTCACCGCTGACACCATTGTGTGGGTGGAACACCTGCAACAAATGCTGGGAAAACCCTCATCCATAGCACATGCCAAACAGATGATTAAAACACTCTCAGGCAGGACTCATCAGGTCTATACGGGTGTCCATCTGCGCTCCCTAAAAAAGAAAATGAGCTTCAGTTGCCGTACTGATGTCAGTTTCCGCACGCTGACAGAAGAGGAAATCGACTACTATGTCCGAAACTATCACCCCCTCGACAAAGCAGGAGCCTACGGAATACAAGAATGGATAGGTGCCGCAGCATGCACCTCCATTAACGGCTCCTATTTCAACGTAATGGGACTCCCCACCGACCACGTGTGGGAAGCACTGAAAGAATTCTAAAAAGTACGAAAGAGTTCAGAAAAGTACTTAAAGAGTTTCGAAAAAGTACAAAAGAGTTCTAAAAAGTTCGGAAACCCCTCAAACAACACTTCCTACCTCCTCAAGCAGATACTGCTCAATGAGTGTCTGAACGCGTCTGGCCTTGCAATTGGCGTTGTTGACAATGATGGCAAAGGCTACAGTAGAACCGTCCTTGAGTGTTATATAGCCTGCATAACTCTTGATGCGTGAAGTGGTGCCGCTTTTGGCTGCCACCTTGCCCTGCAATTGGGTCTTGCTCAAAAAGCCTTTCAGCGTACCGCTCTCGCCGGCAACAGGAAGAGAAGCAACAAAAACGTCTTTGTCTTTGCAGCGCTGCATATAAGCAAGTATCTGAACTAAAGTCTGTGCCGAAACAGCATCCTGCGGAGCCAAACCGCAACCGTCCTGAATATAATTCTTGTTTAGCGTGACTCCGCGGTTACGCCAGCAGTTCTGCATAGTCACAACCGAATTCTGAATAGTACACGGTATGGCTATCTTGCTGCCTAAATAACGGAACAACTGCTCGGCAAAAAGGTTATTCGAGTTCTGGTTTACTTCTTTCAAAATCTCGGAAAGCGGCTCCGACAAATGCTCATAAATCAACTGCTTCTGTTTACCGTCAGTCTCAGTCATGTACGAGGCTTCTTCCGTCACCTCTATGCCGCTTTCACGCAAACGGTTGGTGAAATGTTTGGCAAGCAACAGCGGAGGATTGGGAATATCACCTTTCACACCGAACACACCACGGTTCGAAGGTACACTGCCTGTCAAATAACGCACGTTCTGATAAGGCAACCCATGAACGTATGCACCGTCATACGTAATTTCAGTGCAACGGATGTGGTTCTCAAATTGCAAACCCTCTACCTCCGGAAGTGTCTTCACCACTTCAGCCACACTGCCGATAGCAGCACTGCGAAGCTGAACATTCATCGTGTTGTCCAAATAAGGCAAGGCAAATATGCCTGGCGCATAGTAGTTGCCTATATCTTCAAAAATCCACTGTGGATTGATGGCATCGCCATCAAAAAAAGAAGCATCGGCAATGATGCTGCCTTCTATCTTCTTTATTCCGTTCTTACGCAATGCCTGAACCCATTTATAGAGAAACATCTGGTCACCTATCTTCTGACTGCCGAGCGTCGGGTCACCGGTGCCGCGGACATACAAATTGCCCTTCAATACACCATTCTCTATTTTTGCATCTGTCTCCAGAAAAGTGGAAAAGCGAAAATCAGCGCCTAACACACAAAGAGCAGTGGCAGAAGTAAGAATCTTTTGCGTACTGGCAGGAGGTATCACATGTTCCGAACGATAGTCAGCAAGTACGTCACCATTAGAGAGATTCTTCATATACACACCCACATTGGCTTGATTGAGTTCCGCCGAACCCAGAAAATGTCGAAGCGCATCGGTCTGACCCTGCAACAAAAAAGCCCGGCTAACCGATAAAAGGACTATAAAGACGATTTTTTTCATTCTGTTTTTTGTTAGAGCGTGCGAAATTACAAAAATATTCTTACCTTTGCAAGCCCGCTTACATATTTACACAACTCTTCAGAAACATTACACCATGATTATCACCATCGGACGTCAGCTTGCTGCCGGAGGCAGAGAAGTTGGAAAACAATTGGCAAAACAATTGAACTTGCACTATTACGACCGCTCCCTCCTGGCAGTCGCCGCACGAGAAAGCGGTATCGCAGAAGACCTCTTCAGTGCTGCTGACGAACAATATAATATCTTCACAATGGCATTAAAAGCCGATAATCAAGAATTGTTCCAAATTCAAAGTGAAGTCATTCAACATCTGGCTGAAAAAGGCAACTGCTTGTTCGTCGGTAGGGCTGCCGACTATGTACTTCGTGAGCGCCACGACTTGCTTTCTGTCTTCCTCACTGCCAATACAGAAGACCGCATTCAGCGAATCATGAAAGGTGAACACCTCTCGGAGAAAGAAGCCAAAAACTTCATCGGGAAGGCCGACCGGCGCCGGTCTGACTACTATAATTTCTACACTGGCAAACAATGGGGTTGTGCTAATGGCTATGACCTGTGTATCAACACCTCCCGTCTCAGCATCCCGCTCACCGTTCAACTGATTGCAGAAGCTGCAAACAAAATAAAAGAGGCTGCCATCTGACAGCCTCTTTCTTTGGTTTATTTATTGCAATCTATTTCTCGAAAAGTTTACCAAACTCTTCGTATGAGATGGCTTTCTCTTCCAGTTTCACCACGCCCTTCAGAGCTTCGTAAATTTTGTTCTCCTGCACGCGATCCACTATGCCGCGAACCTGATCCTCATTCTTCAGAGTCTCTTGTGCATATTGAGAGAGAATAGCATCGTCAACATTGGCAATACCATACTGCAAGAACTGCATGCGGGTCATCTCCTTGGCGTAAGCTTCCACATCCTCTTTTTCCACCTTCACTCCAAAAGCAGTAGCGAGTTGGTCTTTTGCTAAATGCCACTTGAGTTCCTCTATCATCTGAGGGAACTCTTTGTCAATCTGCTCGGCAGTCATCTTCTCGTTGGTCTGCAATAGCCAACGTTTCAAGAAATCTTCCGGAAAAGCCAACTTCTCCATCTTCTTCATGACGGCAGCCTTGGCATCCAAACCGAACTTATAATCGGCATCCTGTTTGAAATTGCCGGCTATCTCATCTTTTATTCGAGCTCGGAATGTAGCCTCGTCTGCCACATTGCCCTCGCCATATACCTTCGCAAACAAAGCAGCATCCACTGCCGCTTTCTCATGACGGGTAATGCTTTGGATTTCAAAAGTAAACTTCTCGGCCAAACCTTCCACTTCCTCTTTCTTGATGCTCAACATAGAACTTACTTCAACCTCGTTCTGATAGGCTTTCTTGGGATTGAAGGTGATGATATCACCCTTCTTGGCGCCATCGAAGAGTTTTTGTTGCTTCTTGTCTTGCATATATTCAGGCGAGAGAACTGCATTTTCTTTTTCTATACCGCCTTCTTTCTGTTCAATGAGTTTGCCTTTAAGCATATCGCCTGCCTGATACTCATCCACCTGTTTGTAGTCACCAAAACGCTGAGCATAAGCATCCACCTGATTCTGCACCTGCTCATCACTTACGGTGATATTGTAGTACGTCAACTTGTTCTTGCCGTTCAGTTTGGCGTCAAACTCGGGAGCAATAGCAATATCAAAAGCAAAAGTAAAAGTGGTGTCCACATCCCAGTCAATGGCGGGAGTGTCTGACTCATTGGGCAGCGGGTCGCCCAAAATATTCAATTTCTGCTCCTTGATGAAGTTGTAAATACCCTCATTGATGGCTTTGTTCACTTCTTCACCTAATACGGCTTTGCCATACATTTTCTTCACTAATCCGGCAGGAACCATACCCGGACGGAAACCCGGAATGTTGGCACGACGGCGGATGTCTTTCAGTTGTTTCTGGACTTTCTCTTCGTAGTCCTGCGGCTCAATCACTACTGTCAGTTTCGCATTGAGCGCATCAATGTCTGTTTTGTTTACTTGCATAATATATTATCGGTTTTGTCTTTTCCTTTCCAACTCGTCAAGAATAATCTTGCGGATACGCATGTGGGTCGGAGTCACCTCCACATATTCGTCTTCCTTGATATATTCCAAGGCTTCCTCCAAAGAAAATATAATCGGGGGTGGAAGTGTTGCCTTGTCATCTGCTGACTTGCTGCGCATATTCGTCAGTTTCTTCGATTTGGTCACATTGATAACGATATCTCCTTCCTTGGCATTCTCACCTACAACCTGACCGGCATACACTTCTTCTTGTGGATAGATGAAGAAACGGCCGCGGTCTTGAAGCTTGTCCAAAGCATAAGCATAGGCTGTGCCGCTCTCCATGGCTATCAATGAACCGTTTGTACGCTTCTCTATCTCACCTTTGTAGGGCTGGAACTCAAGAAAACGATGAGCCATGATGGCCTCACCCGCACTCACATTCATCACGTATGTACGCATACCGATGATGCCGCGGGAAGGAATTTGAAACTCAAGTTGCACGCGGTCATTAATCATCTCCATCTTCGTCATCTCACCCTTGTGCGTACTCACATATTCGATAATCTTACCGCTGCATTCTTCAGGAGTATTCACTGTCAACTGCTCTATCGGCTCGCACTTCACACCATCTATCTCTTTGATAATAACCTGAGGCTGACCCACTTGCAATTCGTACCCCTCACGACGCATCGTTTCTATCAACACGCTCAAGTGGAGCACACCACGACCATACACATGCCATACATCCTCCGTCGGATTTTTCTCCACCCGCAGTGCCAGGTTCTTGTCCAACTCACGCATCAGACGTTCATGAATATGGCGGGAAGTAACAAACTTGCCCTCCTGCCCAAAGAAAGGAGAGTCGTTGATAGTAAACACCATCGACATCGTAGGCTCGTCAATAGCTATCGGCTGAAGCGGCTCAGGATTGTTCAAGTCGCAAATCGTGTCTCCTATCTCAAAGCCGTCAATACCCACCAAAGCGCAAATGTCACCACTGCTCACTTCCGTTGTCTTTTGTCTGCCCAAACCCGTGAAGGTATGCAATTCCTTAATCTTGGTTTTCAAGAGTGTCCCGTCTCGTTTTGCAAGAGTCACACCCATACCCTCTTTCAAGGTACCGCGATGCACACGACCCACCGCTATTCTCCCCACATACGGGCTATAATCCAGCGACGTAATCAACATCTGCGGTGTTCCTTCCAACTCTTCGGGAGCCGGTACATACTCTATAATAGCATCCATTAGAGCGGTCAGATTGTCTGTCGGCTTCTTCCAGTCCGTACTCATCCAGCCGTTCTTGGCAGAACCATATATCGTTTGAAAATCAAGTTGCTCCTCAGTAGCGTCAAGGTTCACCATTAAATCGAAAACTGCCTCCTGTACCTCATCCGGACGACAATTAAGTTTGTCCACCTTGTTAATTACCACTATGGGTTTCAAGTTCATCTGCAGTGCCTTCTGCAGAACGAAACGTGTCTGAGGCATCGGACCTTCAAATGCATCCACCAACAGCAACACTCCGTCTGCCATATTCAGCACTCGCTCCACCTCGCCACCAAAGTCGGCGTGACCCGGAGTGTCTATTATATTGATCTTGTACCCCTTGTACTCAATGCTCACATTCTTTGCCAAGATGGTGATACCACGCTCACGCTCCAACTCATTGTTGTCCAGTATCAATTCACCCTTTTGTTCGTTGTCACGGAACAAATGAGCAGTATAAAGCATTTTGTCCACCAAGGTTGTCTTGCCGTGGTCAACATGCGCAATGATAGCGATATTTCTGATTTTTTGCATATTAAATAAATCTAACAGACCTTTATACCCTATTATAGAAGTTTATCTTCCATTTTTCGCAAAATAGCCCGCAAAGATACAACATTTATTTTATTTACACAAATTTACATTGCATATCATCACAATTTTCATCTTTTTACCAACTCACGAAAGAAAAACACGTATCCGAATATTTTTTTGACAGAACACGAGTTATCTTGTCCTAACACCGAAATGCAAAGAGTAAATTGGTGGGTATAATATAACGTGATGGCATCTCTTTGACAAAATCAAAACTATTTTTATCCGTCGGCGAAATGCTGGTAAAAAATTTGGCAATTTTTCCACGTAAACTCACTCCGTTTTTTTTCCAAAAAAGAGCACCTTCTGAGCACCTATCGTGCGGACAGCGTGCGGACATCGTGCATACTTTGTGGTATAATATTCTTATTATGTGAATGTTATAGGCACAAAAATGGCCATTTTTTACTCTCTGACTGCAAAAAAATCACAAAAAAAATTTGGCAATTTTTCCACAACTGATAATCCCATCACTCTCGTCTCATAAGTAATGAATCTGCTACATGTTATACATAATTTGCACAATACAGAATTAAATTGTAATTTTGTAGGCGTTAAAAAGTTAAATCTATGAAAATTGATTGGAAAAAAATAGCTAAATCCAACACCGCTTTCGTCATTTACAATCTCTTGGCCGCAGTGGTAGTTGCTCTTATCATAGTTGGCATCGTTTTCCTTTGGCTTAATCGCCACACGGAACACGGAAAAGAAGTGGAAGTGCCGCAAATATGCGGAATGTACACGGAAGAAGCACGCATCAACTTGCAACAAAATAAGTTAGACTTACAAGTCGTCGATTCCACCTATTCCAAGAAAGTTCCGTTAGGCGCTATTGTTGAGCAGAACCCGCCGGCTGGCGCTCATGTCAAACATGGTCGGGACATCTATGTCATCATCAACTCCAAAGCGAACCGCAGCGTACCACTGCCTGAACTCAGAGACATCTCTTATCGTCAGGCAGAAGCCACACTCAAAGCTATCGGACTGCAAGTGAAAGACATCCGATATGAACCATCCGAGTTCCGGGATTTAGTTCTTGATGTGCGGCAGGACGGAAGTTCCGTCGAAGCTGGTACACGATTGGAAGAAGGGACACAACTCACTCTCGTTGTCGGAAAAGGAAAAGGAACACAACAGGTATATGTGCCCGATCTTACAGGAAAAACCCTCTCACAGGCACGACGTATCCTCTTAGGCTCACGCCTGATCATCGGAGCCGTTAACTACGATGAAGGACCTTCGCCACAAGACACTTCCTATATCTACCAACAATCACCCAAAGGGGGACAATGGTTGCTGGAAGGCTCACATATCAACCTGTCTCTCTCTACCGACATCAATAAACGAGCCCAAAACACCGAAAACGAAGACGAAAACTTCTTCTAATATACATGGTTGAACGCTTTCGATGTGAAGTTGACAAAGGGCAGACACCACTGCGTATTGACAAGTATCTCGCAGAACATCTGGCCGACACCTCCCGCAACCGGATACAGGTAGCTGCCGAGGCAGGCAATGTATGGGCTAATGGTAAACCCGTAGCATCTAACTATAAGGTCAAGCCATTAGACGTACTGCAAATTTTGCTGGATCGGGAACCCATCGACTATACCATCACACCCGAAGACATTCCTCTCAATGTCGTCTATGAGGACAGCGAACTGATGGTAATCAACAAACCCGCCGGACTTGTAGTGCACCCGGGACACGGCAATTGGAACGGAACGCTGCTCAATGCTCTCGCCTACTATTTTAGAGACAACAACGAATTCGATATCAACAACCCCGATATCGGACTCGTGCATCGTATCGACAAAGACACCAGCGGACTACTGCTCATTGCCAAAACACCGCATGCAAAGGCTCATCTCGCACATCAGTTTTTCTGCCACACCACCGAACGAACCTACAATGCATTGGTCTGGGGGACATTCCAGGAAGACAACGGAACCATCAAAGGGGCACTCGCAAGAGATAATCACGACCGAACCATCTACCGAATCTGGGACCCTGAAGAAAATCCGGCTGCAAAAGAGGCGGTCACACACTGGCAAGTTATCGAACGATACCCATACGTCACCTTGGTGCAATGCCGGTTGGAAACAGGCAGAACCCACCAAATCAGGGTACACATGAAACATATTGGACACCCGTTGTTTGCGGATGCGAAGTATGGCGGCATGGAAATTTTAAAAGGTCTTCGCACGCAGAAATACAAACAATATATAGAGAATTGTTTCGCTATATGCCCTCGACAGGCACTGCACGCAAAAACATTAGGGTTCGAGCACCCGTCCACAGGCGAAAAGATGTTTTTCGATTCGCCATGGGCAGACGATTTTGCTGCACTCATCGACAAATGGAGAAAATACACTGCCAATTATCAATAATTATCAATAATTATCAATAACTAACACTAACTACTATGAAACGAAATTTATTACTGCTCACATTACCCCTGCTTATCCTTTTATGGGGATGCCGATCTGGCGAAATCTCGTACGAGAAGACTGAACCTGCTGTCGCTGACAGCGAGGGAGATGTAATGAGGGGAGAAAATGGGGGAGGCGAAGAGGGAGAAAACACACAGGAATATGCCGGAAGAGTCACCGCCGGAGAGTGGAACGACTTGAACAACTGGATGTTCTGGTCCAACTTGATGACCAATAGCCAAGCCGACCAAGAAGGAACCGATTATACTGGCTACAGCGATTACTGGGGACTATACACCAATAACCGCGTGAAGGTAAAGGCTGTTGATGCCGATGGCAATCCGCTTTATGATGCACAAATCCGGCTGGAGACTGCCGACGGAAATGTAATATGGACGGCACGTACCGACAATCAAGGAGGGGCTGACCTGTGGGTCGGACTCACACAACCGACGAACGAAACCAATTCCTCGAATTGGGTTTTGGTGCTGAACAACAAAATCCAAAACACAGACGTAAAAATAACGCATTGGGGAGAAGAGGTGCAAATCAATGAACTGACAGACACTGAAGTTGACACCTCTTTGCCCAAACAATTGGATGTTGCCTTCATTGTAGATGCCACTGGCTCTATGGCTGACGAAATAAACTTTCTGAAAGCTGACTTGGAAAACATCATTGCCGAAGTCGAAAATCACAAAACAACAACTAAAATACGCACAGCAGCACTCTTCTACCGGGATGAAGGGGACGACTACCTGACGCGTGTCAGTGATTTCAGCGAAAGGCTTTCTGCCACCACCCAATTCATAAGCAATCAAAGTGCAGACGGGGGCGGCGATTTTCCCGAAGCCGTACATACAGCCCTGGAAGTAGGACTGCAGAAATTGGCATGGAACGAAGATAAAGGCATGCGTATCGCTTTTATGCTCTTAGACGCACCACCCCACAAAGAGGACAAGGTTATTGCATCTTTACAAAAGTCCATCCCGCTCTACGCCGCCAAAGGAATCAGAATAATTCCCGTTGCTGCATCGGGCGTGGATAAACCCACCGAGTTCTTCTTGCGTTTCACTGCCATAGCCACCGACGGCACCTACGTCTTCCTCACCAACGACAGTGGCGTGGGAAACGAACACATACAGGCTACTGTAGGAGAATACAAAGTGGAACTTCTTCGCGACCTGATGGTTCGTTTGATTGAACAATACATGTAATTTGGAACAATTCTTGCAATTGAGAAGGGTATAAATTTAACCGTTATGAAACAACCTCGCATTCTATGGACCGACGACGAGATTGACCTTCTTCGTCCATATATCATTTTCTTGCAAGAAAAAGGCTACGATGTCGTCACTGCCAACAATGGCAGCGATGCTATTGACTTGTGTAAAGAACAAGTGTTTGATATTGTCTTTCTCGATGAGAACATGCCGGGATTGTCTGGCTTGGAAGTGCTGACCGAAATCAAAAATCTGCAACCCGCCCTGCCCGTCGTGATGATTACCAAATCCGAGGAAGAAAATATCATGGACCAGGCCATCGGAGAGAAAATTGCAGATTACCTTATTAAGCCTGTCAACCCAAAACAAATTCTGCTAACCCTCAAGAAATACATTCATCAGCGGGAAATAGTGCAAGAACATGCCGACACCAACTACCGGCAAGAGTTCTCCGACATCTCCTATATGATTGATACCGCCTCCACTATGGAGGAATGGATGGCTATCCAACGTACCCTTGTTCGTTGGGACCTGGAACTGGAAAGTGCAGATAGCAACATGCACGAGATGCTCCGTATGCAACGACAGCAAGCCAACCGAAGCTTTGCCAAATTCATCAGCAGGCATTATGGGGATTGGTTTGCAACCAATGCCATTACTGACAACAACCGACCCTTGCTCAGTCAGGACATCTTCAAGAAAAAGCTGTTCCCCATGTTGGACAACGGAGAGAAATTGTTCTTCATCGTCATCGACAATTTCCGTTACGACCAATGGAAAGCAATACAACCTATGCTCTCTGAGTTCTGCACCGTGCAGGAAGAACAAATCTGCTGCTCCATTTTGCCCACTGCAACTCAATATGCCCGCAATGCTATCTTCTCTGGTCTCATGCCGCTGCAGATACAAGAGATGTTTCCTGAATATTGGGTAGAGGAAGAAGACGAGGAAGGCAAAAACCTGCATGAAAAGGAACTGATTCAAACACAGTTAGACCGATTCCGCAAACGTTATTTCTATACCTACTATAAAATCAATGAGAGTGACTATTGTGAGAAGGTCATTCAAAAACTCAAGGGTATACAATCTCCCTTGAACGTGGTGGTCATCAATTTCATTGATATGCTTTCTCATTCCCGTACAGAAAGTAAAATGATGCGGGAGTTGGCACATGACGAGGCGGCTTATCGTTCCCTTACCGAGAGTTGGTTCCGACACTCACCTACTCTGCAACTGTTTAGAAAAATAGCGGAATTAGGCTATAAGATAGTGCTCACCACCGACCACGGCACAGTGCACGTGGATAATCCTGTGCTTATTATAGGCGACAAAAACACCAATACCAATCTGCGCTATAAGGTAGGAAAATCACTCTCTTGCAAGTCTAAAGATGTGTTTACTATAGACAATCCAAAGCAATACGGTTTGCCCGCACCCAACGTGTCAAGCAGCTATATATTCTGCACAGGCAGCGATTTCTTCGGCTATCCCAACAACTTCAACTACTATGCACAATACTACCGCGATACCTTCCAGCATGGCGGTATCTCACTCGAAGAAATGCTTGTTCCCCTTATCACCTTGGCACCAAAATAACTTTCTCACACATTCTGACCGTTTCATTTTCATAGTTAAAATAAAATTAAGGTGCAACCTGTCGGTTGCACCTTAATTTATTATATTTCGCTAAGAAACTTGTTAGCGTGCCATACCTCCCATTTCGTCACCAATAATGGTCATGGCGCAACGGAAACCTACAGAAGAAGAACTCTCATTCTCATCCATGTAGCGGCGTGAAGTGGGATTAAGCCAATAAACACGGTCTTTCCATGAACCGCCTTTATACAGACGACTCTGGTCGTTGATACGCGGAGCCAACACATCCATCGGATCCGGTTTGAACTTACCGTCCATCTCAGGATAGAGTTTCAAAATAGAAGCAATCGTGGTGGAATCCATGTGAAGCGGATATTCGGTTTTGATAACCGAGCTGGCATCACCATCACGGAAATTACGCTTATCGGCTACGCTGTCGCTCACTTCAGGAATCAAGGCACCTACCGAGTCAAGCAGCAGATTGCCGTTCTCATCCTTCTTCCAATTCGTATAATAGATGTTACCACGGAAAGAGTTGTATTCAGTAGCCTCCTCGTTGGTGGTCTCACGATATACGTCCATTACCCACTCGTTCACATTGCCCGCCATATTGTACAAGCCGAAATCGTTGGGTGCAAAAGCATTCACCGGAGCTGTAATCAGATAACCATCGTTCAAGGCACCGCTGACACCCATATAGTCACCTTTGCCGCGAACAAAGTTTGCCATCATCTGACCACGCTGTTTGTCGGTTGTGTTACGCGGGTGATAACCGCTCCAAGGATAAATCTTGCCTTCTGCAACGAAGTCTCCGTCATCGTTCTTCACTACAGGAGCATAAGCGGCAAAAATCCACTCAGCCTCGGTCGGCAAACGATAACCCACTACTAATATACCGTCTTTCTTTTGTATCTTGCGCATCTCACCATTATAGTTAATATAATAACTGTTTTGGGGATGCTTGCCATAAACAGGTATATAGGTCTTGTCATACAAGTACTTCTCGGAGTTGAACACAAACTGGTCGCGGATATACTCGTAAGAAGGACGATACTCCATGTGATATTCGTAAGCGGGCTCGTTGTTCTCATCCAATTCACCGGTTGCTTCCTTCACTTCTATTGAGTCTAAATCATACTCTTTCTTAGTAAGGTTAAATACCTCAGCCTTCCACGCACGGATTTGTTCACGAACATCTATGCAAGCCTCATCACGTGCCTCATCGGTATCTTCTTCATAAATCTCACTTTCGAAAACCATGCCCAGCACTTCTTGGAAAGGAGTGGGGATGATAGCACCGGCATCAACCAGATATTTCTCATTCACACGGTCAGTACGCCAACGGCAATAGTCCACGGCCTGCTTCCAACTAACACCTACCACCGGATACAAAGCAAAAGCAGGATGCTGATAGTACTCTTGAACATACGGATCGTTATATGCCAATTCTTCACGCCATACGGTAGAGTCTGGCAACACGTTTCTCACCAAGTTGGGAGCAACACGCCCAAACACAATATCGGTCCAGTTCTGATACTCACGCCAGTTGATGTTTGTAATCTCGTACTTATCCATGTAGAACGATCCTACGGAAATAGAACGGGGCGCAGCATCACGAGGAGCGGTTAAAAACTCATCGGTCTGACCTATTTCCAACTTACCACCTTGGATGGGTACCATACCGATAGGCACACCGTTGGTACCACCGATTCTGGCTTCCATCTTTGTCGTATTCTCATTGTTGTATGTCCAACCTGTAGTATTCGAATACTTCGTATTCAAATCCTTTGTGTTCGACGATTTGCATGCACACAGCAGAGCCAGCACGCAGAGAAATCCGATTTTTGTTACGTTTTTCATATAATACTTTTTTATAAAGTTAAATTATTTATATTCATTTTGAATTATCTATTCAGCCAAATTCCAAACCTCATTAGTCCATCGATTTTCTACTTTTACCAAGCCTATATTAGCAATAATAGTTGAAGTCCATTCTCTATCTTCAACAACTACCGTATCAGGTATCAAATCAAAAATAGCATTATAGTCATAAGGCGTAACCTGACTGGAAAAGTCATATTCTCTATATCCACTTGTACCATATCCCTTTGTACTAGGAAATTCTACATGAAAAACTATCTTGTATTCATTTCTACTACAACCCCATCCATAAGACATATAATCTCCTATATCTGTTTTATCTGCAGATAAAACATGGTATTCAGCCGTGTAATATGCCCTTTCACTTTGAGGACTTCCATCACAATTGCAAAAATGTGAATATTTTATAGTCGGTTGATAAGGCACAACTTCAAATACTATGTCACTTCCCCTCTGAAAATAAAGCACTGTATCAGTTTTACTGAAATTCAAATTAATAAGATTATCATACGGCATCCATTTTAGCAACTTTTCCTTAGGGAAATCTCCTAAATTCTCCATTATTTTCTTATCCTCCTTTGTAGGAGCAACACGCTCTTGGCAGCCCATAAATATTAATGACAATAGTAATATTAGCGCTATTCTCTCCTTCATAGACCATAATTTACGGAACAAAACATTTTAACACTTTATTTTCAATATTTTGGTGAGAATATATAAAATACACGCCTTGAGGCAACTTAAATTCCTTAAAAGATTGATAGTTGTAGTATGTACTTATTAAAATTCCTGTAGAAGAATATATATCTATAGGGAATGCTAATTCCTCATTGGGGGAAATATCCAATTTTTCTTTATTAGAATTATGATAAGTTACATGTAATGAATTACTTATATTATTGCCATTAATCATAAGTGAAGGGTCACCAAAACAAATCATCTTTAGGTACATTCTTTATTCTATATAGTACTTTATCTGCGTGATAATAATTTGATAATCATAATCATAATCATTACCTTTGAACCTTAAGAAAGAAAACATCCTATTGCCTTCAACATACTGTAAAGTAGTATCTTCCACTGAAAATTCTTCAATCCGATAAGAGATTTCGTAGGCATTATCCACAATAGACAACTGCACATTTTGAGCAATCATCACAGAGGAAATCATCAACAATAATATGGCAAAAGCCCTTTTCGCATTATATAAAAATATCTTTCAGCCCGCAAAGATACATTTTTTTATTGATTGCAACAAGTTTTATCTTAAAAAAGATAAGGAAAAAAGCGTTTTTACTGCTTTTTTCTTTATTTTTCGGCAATCTGTACCACTTTTTTATAGCGTAAGTACACATTTTTTATTACCTTTGCGGCTTAAAAGTAATATTGTGTTCACGCTTCGTTTGAATAATCATTTGCGCTCCTACTCCACCATGATATGGGCTGTAGTGAACTGCACTCCTGACAGCTTCTATAGCGGAAGCCGGCTTTTGTCGGAGCAGGACATTCAGCACTGCATAGATGCTTATGTAGCAGCCGGTGCCGATTGTCTGGACATTGGCGGCTGCTCCACACGCCCCGGAGCCAAGTTCGTCAGCGAAGCAGAAGAATGGGACCGCATTGAACCCGCTTTAAGCTATGCCCACCACACCTATCCCCATTTGCCGCTTTCGGTTGACACCTTTAGAGTAAGTGTTGCACAGAAAGCTGTAAGGCAATACGAAGCGAGTATCATCAATGACGTGTCGGGAGGTGCACTCGATGAGCAGATGTTTTTTACTATAGCCCGCCTTCAATGTGCCTACGTATTGACCCATTCGCTGCCCCAAAACTCCGATTTGCATGCACCTGTGAAAACCAACAACCTGCTTGCAGAGATAATGCATTTTTTTGCGGAGAAGACTGACCAACTGCAGCAACTCGGCGTAAAAGATATCATTCTCGACCCGGGCTTTGGGTTCGGCAAAACTACGGAAGACAATTTTCTTCTGCTCAAAAACCTAAGTTTGCTGCAACTTTTTAACCGCCCCGTGTTGGCAGGTCTCTCCCGTAAATCTATGTTGCAACAAGCTGCACAATGTTCAGCGCAAGAGGCATTGCCCGCAACCATCGCCGCCAACACCATCGCCCTTATCAATCAGGCACAGATTTTGCGGGTCCACGATGTGGCGGAAACAAAGCAAATTATGGAGATAGTGCAAAAATCAAAATAATAACGTATAAATTTAGAAAATAGAAATATACTATGAATCTCGGCTTCCAAATCGGCATAAAAGATATCATCGATATTCTCTGCGTCACATTTATTTTATATGGCGCTTTTCGTTTGTTGAAGCGCTCCGGTGTGGTAAACGTATTCTGGGGAATATTGGCGTTTATACTGGTATGGTTTGTGGTGTCTTATGTTCTCGCACTCGAACTAACCGGTGCTCTCTTCGACCGCATCATCTCTGTCGGCGCCATTGCTCTCATCGTCATCTTCCAAGATGAAATTCGCACTTTCTTCTCACATGTGGGGGAACGTTTCAGCATCGCCGCTATACGCAATCTGCGCTCTGACAAAAAACAACAGAAAAACGAACAAGAGATAATGCAGATAGTGCTCGCTTGCAAAAATATGTCCAAAACAAAAACAGGTGCCCTTATTGTCTTTAAGAAACAGCAAGATTTGCACGAATACACCGAAAGTGGCGAACGGATAGATGCTGAAATCAGTGCCCGACTTATCGAAAATATATTCTCCAAAAACACTCCTTTGCATGATGGCGCACTCATCATTGACAGAAACCGGCTTCACAGTGCTGCCTGTATCTTGCCCGTCAGCAAAAACCAACAGATTCCGAAACGCTATGGTCTGCGCCATAGAGCTGCCTTGGGAATAGCCGAAAAAACTGACGCCCTTGCCGTGGCAGTATCAGAAGAGACCGGCGAGATAAGCGTGGCTCAAGGAAACCGGCTCAAAAACGTCAAAATCGACGAACTGGAACAAATTCTTTCAAGAGAATTATAAAATTAAGAAATTGAATAATCGGGAAACAATCTCTCATAAAAACCGGCTGACGGAATGAAAGCAAAAATGTTCAATTTTTCCTCAAGATAACTCACTCCGATTTTGCGAAAAAAGTGCACCTTTTTAGCGGACATGTAGCGGACATACAGCGGACATCATGCATACTTTGACCTATAACACTCTTAATACATGCACGTTATGGGCGCAAAAATGTCTTATTTTTACTCTCTGCCTGCAAAAAGTTCATCCGAAAAATGTTCAATTTTTCCTCAACTGATAATTTCCCTATCATCTTCTCATGACGGATGAATACCACGCATTCCGTCAACAGGATAAGCGTATTGACGAGTAAATGGTAAAAACCGAGGGGAATGCAAGGAAATCAGGCAATAGTGTATCACTTTGCCAACGGGTATTAACAGGTTCCTGCAATAATAACACTACCAACGCATAGGTGGATCGTATTCGCAAATGACGCACTTCGATGCCTCTGGCAGTTTGAAGAGGACGGTAAATTTGATGCCTACAAGCAAATTGTTTACTTTGCCGTGAACTTGGTTGGTGGATAAAATATTATTTACCGTAATGCCATCTGCCATACTGCCGGCATCAAAACTGGTGGGCAAAGTAATACTTTCCAAATCACTGGGGTTATGCCGGTCCAAAAATCCGTAGTCTGCAAACAATGCTATACGATATTTGCGTTTGCTCTTCGGAACATCATAACCCGTTTCCTTTGTCACCATACCCAAATTAAATCCCAACTCAGCCGACAGCATCACATCCGTACGGAAAGAGAATTTCGCTTTTTGGTTGAAAGCCATATCATTGAAGAACCCGTGCTCCGGCATACCGCTCAGAGGGTCAATCAGATCAACATACTCGCCCGATGAAGTAAGAACGGTTTTCACACGGCTTCTTCCAAACAAACTGAAGTCCATTTTCACACCGGCAAGAAAATAAAAACGTCCTAAGTCAGCACCCAGCATGACCGGAATCTGAAGCGACATCTCAGTATAGGAGTCTCGACGGTTGTTTTGGCGATAGGTGAACAAGAAAGCATCGCCTTCGTCATCCACCGCATCAAAACTGTTCTCTATATTTCCCAAACGGAAAGAATTATGCAAAGTATTGAAATGCAGACCTGCCGTCCACATAAATTTACTTACATGCATCTCATAGCCGGCACCTACACCGCCGCCCACACCGAAACTTGTGCTGGAAGCCGCATTTTCAATCGAAGTCAGGAAAGACGATTCTCCTGCCTCACCCCATACACTGATATAACTCTTCGGCTGAGCATGTAGCAATGCCACTGCTCCCAAACTAACCAATAAGATACTTAATCTTTTCATGGCAAAAATGGTTCTATATTTGTGCATTTCGGAAACTTTCAGTACCTTTGCACGCAATTTTAGGACTGCAAAATTAAACAATAAAATTCAAATACACAAATAATACACAAAAACACTGCTTTTTTGTCAAAAAATACACCCTCTGCAAACAATTTATCAACCTGTAAACAATATTAAACAACATTATAACTATGTCAAACCATTTTCAAAGAACCCTTATCACCTCAGCATTACCTTATGCAAATGGTCCCGTTCATATCGGTCACCTTGCGGGAGTATATGTCCCTGCCGATATCTATGCCCGCTATCTCCGACTCCGCGGCGAAAAGGTGCTTTTTGTCGGCGGTAGCGACGAACACGGCGTTCCTGTCACTATCCGTGCACGCAAAGAAGGTATTACCGTGCAGCAGGTAGTGGACCGTTATCACAACCTTATTAAAAATAGTTTCGAACAATTCGGCATATCCTTCGACGTCTATAGTCGTACCACCTCAGATATTCACCACAAGTTTGCTGCCGATTTTTTCCGTCACCTGTATGACAACAACAAATTCATTCAGCAGACCACCGAGCAATTCTACGATGAAGAGACACATGAATTTCTGACCGACCGGAACATCCGCGGCGAATGTCCTCACTGCCATAGTGCCGGAGCTTACGGGGATCAATGTGAGAAATGCGGTCGGACTCTCTCGCCCGATGAACTCATCAATCCCTATAACGCCGTCAACGGCAATCCCCTGACCAAGCGCGAAACCACACATTGGTACCTGCCACTCGACCAATATCAGCAGTGGCTTGAGAAGTGGATATTGGAAGAACACAAAGAATGGCGGCCGAATGTCTATGGTCAGTGCAAATCATGGCTGGATGGAGGTCTCAAACCCCGTGCCGTAACGCGTGACCTCAATTGGGGAATACCTGTTCCTGTGGAAGGAGCTGAAGGAAAAGTACTCTACGTATGGTTTGATGCACCCATAGGCTATATCAGCAACACTAAAGAACTTTGCGATGCACAACCTGAGAAATACGGCAATTGGGAGACCTGGTGGAAAGACGACTCAACGCGTCTCATACATTTCATTGGCAAAGACAATATAGTTTTCCATTGTATCGTATTCCCTACAATGTTGAAAGCAGAAGGGTCATATATCCTCCCCGACAACGTACCTTCAAACGAGTTTCTCAACCTTGAAGGCGATAAAATCAGTACATCCCGCAATTGGGCAGTATGGCTCAACGAATATCTTGACGACTTCCCCGGCAAACAAGACGTGCTCCGATATGTCCTCACCGCCAATGCGCCTGAAACAAAAGACAATGACTTTACATGGGCTGATTTTCAGGCACGCAATAACAACGAACTCGTGGCCATCTATGGCAACTTCATCAACCGCGCCCTCGTACTCACACATAAATATTTTGGCGGCAAAGTGCCTGCTCAGGGAAACCTCACAGACTATGACTACCAAACCATTCAAGAATTCATCGATATTAAGGCACGGTTGGAAGAACTGCTCAACACATTCCATTTCCGCGATGCACAGAAGGAAGCCATGAATCTGGCACGTATCGGCAACAAATATCTTGCAGAAACAGAACCGTGGAAACTGACAAAGACCGACCTCGACCGTACCGCCACCATCCTGAATCTTGCCCTCCAGATAGCTGCCAATCTGAGCATCGCCTTTGAACCGTTTCTGCCTTTCTCATCCAATAAACTTCGCAGTTTGTTGAACCTCGAATCCACCCAATGGGAACAATTAGGGAAGGTGGACATTCTGCCCGAAGGACATCAGCTTGCACAACCCGAACTCTTGTTTGAGAAAATAGAAGATGCCGCCATACAGGCACAACTCGATCGTCTTGCCCGTATTAAGAAAGAAAACGAAGCCGCTGAATGGCAACCTGAACTGATTAAAGGTTCCGCCACAATTGACGATTTTGACAAATTAGACATCCGCGTCGGTACCGTACTCGAATGCGAGAAGGTAAAAAAATCGGACAAACTGTTGCAATTCAAAATTGACGATGGCATGGGCGGACGGACCATTCTGTCAGGAATAGCGCATTCTTACCCCGACCCGCAAGTGCTGGTAGGAAAACAAGTGTTGTTTGTTGCCAACTTCCCCCCGAGAAAGATGATGGGCATTGAGTCACAAGGAATGATATTATCAGCTGTCAATGCTGACAAAAAACTGGTAGTCACCACCGTCTCTGCTTCCGTCAAAAACGGGGTGCAAGTCGGCTAAATTGCAACTTTTTCAAAAAAGTATTTGCATATATCAAATATTTGCATTACTTTTGCAGCCGCTTTCACGACACGAAAACCAATCATGCAGTTTATGAATAATCATACTCTGCGGTGAGGCGAGGTAGCTCAGCTGGTTAGAGCGCATGATTCATAATCATGAGGTCCCCGGTTCAATCCCGGGCCTCGCTACCAAAAGCAGGCAATTCAGTCGAATTGCCTGTTTTTGTTTGTTGTATTCATCAAAAATCATTACCTTTGCCGTGCAAAGTATTCAGGCTTATGACACAGAAAACATGTCCACGATGCGGTGCTTCGTTTATATGTCGCCATGATGAGGATATCCGGCAATGCCAATGTGCCTTGGTGCAACTCTCACCCGCGGCTCGCAGTTTCATTGCCGCACGGTTTAACGACTGCCTTTGTTGCCGTTGTTTAATTCAGATTAACCAATCACTACAATGAGAAACGCCTATTCTCTATCCGAATTTTGTGCCCTCATCAGCGACACCCTTGAAAATAATTTTCCGCACTCCTATTGGGTGAGGGCTGAGATTGTGAGCCTCAATACGCGTGGCGGCCACTGCTATATGGAATTAGCCGAGAAAGCCGGTCAAAACGGATTGTTCTCCGCAAAAGTGCGTGCCACCTGTTGGCAGAATATCTACGCCATGCTCTCTTCTTATTTCTCAACGGAAACAGGCGAAACACTGCGCGTAGGTCTGCAAGTATTGGTGGAAGTGGAAGTGAATTTTCATGCTGTATATGGTTTGAGTTTGAATATCATCGGCATCGACCCGGCATACACCAAAGGCAGCCTGCAAAAGCAAAAAGAGGAAACACTGCTGCGACTGAAAAAAGAAGGTGTATTGGAAATGCAACAAATGCTTACCCTTCCTGCACTCATCCGGAACATTGCCGTCATATCTTCGCCGGATGCCGCCGGATATGGTGATTTCTGTGATCAGCTCAGCGGCAACGAATATCATTTCCCGTATCGCCTTACCTTGTTCCCTGCCATCGTACAAGGCGACCGCGCTGCACAATCTGTTCTTGCCGCACTCGATAATATCTGTCAACAAAAAGATCAATTTGACGTTGTCGTCATCATCCGAGGTGGCGGAGCCAATACCGACCTCAGTTGTTTCGACGACTATCTGCTCTCTGCCGCCTGCGCTCAGTTTCCTTTGCCTATACTCACCGGCATCGGCCATCAACGCGACACCTCGGTGGTGGATATAGTTGCCTACAAGGCCCTCAAAACGCCTACCGCTGTGGCAGAATTTCTTATTGACAGGCTCTCTGTGCAAGTCAATCGGCTTGACTCCCTTCAGCAACGCTTTCGGCAAGTGATAGAGCATATCTTGTCGGAACATCGCCACCATTTAGATAATCAGCAACTCCGACTGAAAAACCACTTGCAAAACATCATTTATCGCAACAACCAACAGCTCTCTTCTTATGAAAAGGTGCTGCAACTGCTCTCTCCCGAGAATCTTTATAAAAAAGGTTATACTCTCACCTGTGTGAATGGCAAACCTGCCGTCTCTGTTGCCGGTGTACACAAGGGTGACATCCTTCTCACCGAATTCATTGACGGAAAAGTTACATCTATCGTTGAAACAGACAATGACAAGCACAAAAACAAATAAGAAATCTCCTTTGTCCAAAAGTCAGTGGATAGGGGTAGGTGTGTTGCTTATAATAGTATTATTCATCGGATTCGGCATGTGGTGTGCCGACTATCTCACACAACCTGCAACCGGTGAATCCGAACTCCGGCTTTCCACCGAAACCGCCCACCGGCTGCAACAGTCGTTGAAAGAAAAAAGACATAATAGCACCTATTATAAACACGAGAAACGTGACACCGTGCCGGTATTTCTCCATCCCTTTGATCCCAACACTGCCGATAGCATCGAGTTCTTGCAACTGGGTTTCCGCCCATGGATGGCTAAAAACGTGCTCAAATATCGCAGCAGGGGCGGTAGATTCCGAACCAAGGAATCACTCCGGAAAATCTATGGAATGACCGATGAACTCTATGAGAACATTGAACCTTATATCACCATTGTATTACCTTCTGACACGCTTTCCGCCGATAGCATCCCTCGTATGATCTTCCCGATAAAAAAAGATACCGTCATCGAGCTCAATTCCGCAGACACTGCTGAATTGCAATATATCCGGGGAGTCGGCAGATACACTGCGCTGCAAATAATCATCTATCGGGAACAGTTGGGCGGATACCATGATGCCGGACAACTTCGGGAAATATCGTCTATCAACGAACGGATTGATTCTATATTACCACACTTTTTTGTTGACACCACCCTTATTGAACCCATGCCCGTCAATCATTCCACCGTCAGGAGACTACAACACCACCCTTATCTGAGTTTCACACAAGCAAAGGCTCTTTACGACTTCCGACGTGAGCAGTTCAAGTTGAAAAACATAGAACAACTCTCATCGTTAGAAGAATTCACTGCCGAGGACCTCCGGCGACTGCGACCCTACCTGTCATTTGAAGAATAATATTGAAGATTCGGATATTTATTTGTATCTTTGCAGGCGTTATTGGTAAAATCCATATAGCACAATCAACATAACACAATAACAAACATGAAAGTAAAACATCTTTTTTTAATTGCACTGACCCTTATGGCAGCATCATGCAAAAAACAACAAACCACAGGTATTGACCTTGGTAATTTGGATACCACAGTGGTAGCTCAAAACGATTTCTATCAGTTCGCTTGCGGCGGATGGATGGAGAAAAACCCGCTCACAGGAGAGTATAGCCGTTTCGGCAGTTTTGACAAACTGGCGGAGAACAATCGCAAACAACTCAATGAACTCATTGAAGATATCGCCTCCCGTCAACACCCTCAAGGCTCTATCGCTCAAAAAATAGGTGACATCTACAATCTGGCTCTTGACACGGCTCGTCGAAATGAGGAAGGTATTGAGCCCCTTCGAGAGAGTCTCGAAGAAATAGAGGCTATCACCAACCGTGCACAACTTTCCGAAGAATTAGGCAAGTCAATGGACTATGCTTTGTGGGCTATGTATGTGGATGCTGACGAACTGAACAGCAGCATGAACATTCTGAAAACCTATCAGGCAGGGTTCGGTCTGGGAGAGAAAGAGTATTATTTCGACCAAGACGAGAACACAACCAAAATCCGCAACGCCTATCAGTCACATATCGAGCGTATGTTCTCATTGTTCGGTTATGAAGACGGAGCCAAACGGGCTGCCACTGTAATGCGCCTTGAAACCCGATTGGCAGGTGCCGCAAAGAACAATGTGGAACTTCGTGACCCTATGGGCAACTACAACAAAATGTCTATTGCCGAACTCAAAACTTTGGTTCCTCAAGTGGATTGGGATGCATTCCTCGGTGCAATGGATATTCACACCGATAGTGTATCTGTCGGACAAATCCGCCACTTGCAGGAAGCTGGCAAAATGCTTGCCGAAGAACCGTTAGAGGACTTGAAAACGCTGTTTATATGGCAGACAATCAATGGTGCTGCAAGCTATCTGAGCGATGAGATTTACATGGCTAACTTTGATTTCTACGGCAAAGTACTCTCCGGCAAAGAAGAACCATCACCTCTGTGGAAACGCGCCGTAAGTATCGTAAACGGTACCTTAGGCGAAGCAGTTGGCCAGATGTACGTACAGAAATATTTTCCGCCGGAAGCGAAAGCTCGTATGGTGCAACTCGTAAAGAATCTGCAAGTAGCCCTTGGAGAGCGTATCGACCTGCAAGAATGGATGTCCGATGAGACCAAGCAAAAAGCACATGAAAAACTGGATGCTTTCTATGTAAAGATAGGCTATCCCGACAAGTGGCGCGACTATACCGGCTTGGATATTCGAAAAGAGGATGCCTATTACACCAACCTCAAACGTGCAGCCAAGTTTGAACAGGAATATAGTCTCTCTTTCCTTGACAAACCCGTTGACCGCGATCGTTGGTATATGACGCCGCAAACCGTAAATGCCTATTATAACCCATCTACCAACGAGATTTGTTTCCCCGCAGGTATTCTGCAATACCCGTTCTTCGATATGCAAGCCGACGATGCCTTCAACTATGGCGCTATCGGCGTTGTCATCGGACACGAAATGACACACGGCTTCGATGACCAAGGTGCACAATTCGACAAAGACGGCAACCTGAACAACTGGTGGACAGAAGAGGACAAAAAGAAATTCGAGGATCGTACCAAAGTGATGGCAGAGTTCTTCAATAAAATTGAAGTGGCTCCCGGAGTATTCGGAAACGGCTACCTCACTTTGGGTGAGAACATTGCCGACCATGGCGGACTCAACGTCTCGTTCCAGGCTTTCCAAAATGCCACCAAGGATGCTCCGCTCCTGACACGCGACGGATTCACACCGGAACAACGTTTCTTCCTTGCCTATGCCAACGTATGGGCAGGCAATATCCGACCCGAGCAGATATTGGTACAAACCAAATCCGACCCTCACTCACTCGGTCGTTGGCGCGTCAATGGTGCCTTGCCTCATATCGACGCATGGTACGACGCATGGAATATCACGCCGGAAAGCCCCATGTATGTGGCTCCCGAAAATAGAGTATCTATTTGGTAATCAGCAAGGGCGACCACAATAGCACAATGAGTGGTCGCTCTGCTTTATATATCATCCTATTGTTATGAAAGCAATTGTTCTACACTGCGTAGTGCCTCTGCGTACACAGCCTTCCGAAATAGCAGAGCAACAGACGCAACTGTTGTTCGGGGAAACCTGCGAAATCATAGACGAACTGCCACGCTGGTATAAAATAAAAAACGACTATGACGCTCAGGAAGGCTGGGCAGACCGAAAAATGTTAACACCTATGTCGGAAAAAGAGGCTCAAACCTACACCTCGTCCCCTCTGTCCGCAATTCTGAAAATGCCAATGGCGTATGCCGTAAGCGAAGGCAACGGACAAACCTTTCCTCTTACTGCCGGCACACACCTTTGCAATTATAAAGAAGGACAATTTGAGATTTTAGGCAGTCGTTTCCGCATTGACCCACAAATGGTTGCCGACAAACCTTTAATCCTCAACGAGGAAAATCTTAAGCAGACCGTTCGTTTCTTCTTGAATATACCTTATCTCTGGGGCGGGAAAAACTGCATGGGTATGGATTGCTCAGGCTTTACGCAGGTGCTGTTTTCATTGTTCGGAATAAAACTTAACCGCAATGCCTCCGAACAAGTACTGCAAGGAACGGAAGTAGGGTTTCTGAGCGAAGCTCAGTGCGGTGATTTGGTATTCTTTGACCACCAAAGCCGCAATGCTGAAGAAACAAACATCTCGCATGTGGGTATCTTGCTGACAAAAGACACCGTAATCCACTGCTCCGGACGTGTGAAAGTGGAACGCATTGACTCTAATGGTATCATCTCCACCGAAACAGGCAACTATACACACGACCTGAGAGCCATACGAAGATATACAGAATAAATCGCAACGTCCTTTTATTGAATTAATGAATACAATAACCCATCGGCAAAATGCAAGTAAAAAATTTGGCAATTTTTCCACTCGGAACCAATTCCTGTTTTTTCCCCAAAAGTGCACCTTCTGAGCACCTATCGTGCGGACAGCGTGCGGACATCGTGCATACTTTGTGGTATAATATTCTTATTATGTGAACGTTATAGGCAAAAAATAGCCGTTTTTTTACTCTCTGCCTGCAAAAAAATACCCAAAAAAATTTGGCAATTTTTCCCCTACGGATAATCTCACCTCTGTCGTCTCATGACTCAAGAATATGTGTGAAAACAATAATACAAATATAATCGGCAAAACCAAATGTACAACTTTTTCCAAACGAAATGTACATTTTTTTTGAGATTTTTTCGTGTCTCGGTTGTTGCTGATTTTGGTGTTTTCAAACCTCTAAAAATAATGCTTTTTTCCTGCATTTTTTTGCCAAAAAATTTGCGTATGCCAGAATTTTTTTTGTACCTTTGCATTGTGAATTGAAAGCCACTTGTTAATGGTAAAACCGCGCAAAAAAACAAAGATTTTTGGTGTATTTCTGTGTATACAAAAGAAAAATAAACAGATATGATTACGAAGAAAAAAAACTTTGTTTGGGCAGTACTATTCTCTGCCATTTTATGCGGCTGCTCGCATAGTTCTGGTTATCAAAAATTGGACGAGTGGGTAAAAGTATGGAAAACGGGTCAGCAGACTTATTTCGGTTATCCGGTCAACCAACAGTCTGCGTTGCACGGATTCTATGAATGGTATTTGTCATCAGGCATGGATGTAATCAATCTGAATAATGCCGGCGATCCGATGAGTGGAGAACCGCAAAAAATGTCATCCCAGGCTTTTGAACGGGAAGTGATTGAGTTCTTCACACCGTTGTATGGCTTCGACAAGGATAATGTATGGGGTATCGTCACACATAGTGGGACTGACGGCAACAACCATGGTATCTACTTCGGTCGCAATGCACTGATTAACAAAACAGGGATGCAACCTATCGCGTATGTGTCCGATGAAGCACACTACTCCAATATGCGTTTGTGCGACCTTCAGAACTTGGAGGTAAAACTTATCAAGAGTGACTCAATGGGGCGTATGATACCGGAGGAACTGGAGAAGGCACTCGATACATCCCGTCCGGCCCTGATTATTTATGCAATGGGGTCAACATTCAAAGGTGCTATTGACGATATCGAAACACTGAATGAGGTGCTGGCACGTCATCCCGAGATGGCTGTTTACCGGCATGTGGATGCTGCACTTTTCGGAGGTTATCTTCCGTTTACAGAATATCAGCGAATGGTAAGCAGCAAGGATATGCATTTCGAATCCATTGCCGTCAGCGGACATAAGTTTTTCGGCATTGATTCACCATCAGGTCTCTTCCTCTGTACACGCGAAACCTATGAGAACCAGAACAATTTCAACGTTACCTATCTGAACGGCAATATGAAGATGATTAACTGCTCGCGTGATGCCATTCAACCTCTCAAATTTTGGTGGTTGATTCAGCAGGTAGGTTATGAGCAATGGTCAAAGCAGGCGAAGCAAATAATGGAGTGTACGGCTTATTTGAAGCAGGAATTAGACAATATAGGGTGGCCCTGCTGGTGCAACACCTACAGCAATACCGTCTTTTTCAAACGTCCATCACCGAAGATTTGTCAGGAATATACGCTGGCTAATGGCTACGATGAACAATTCGGCGGCGAACTGGCGCATGTGGTGGTCATGCAGCATGTAACAAAAGAAAAGATAGACCGTTTTGTGGCTGCCCTGAAAGAATGTCAGTCTGAAAAATAACAATTTCTTATCAAACGATTGTTGCTAACCCGTTGGCTGAATAATACTGCGTAGTTTATTTTTTGGAAAATCCATTTTAATCTGACCCCTTTTTCTGATTTTTGATTGACCCCTGAAACCGATAAAAAATTAACCCCCAAAAAGTCCTTTAACCCCAATTTTTACTCTCTTCTTGCAAAAACAACACCAAAAAAATTGGCAATTTTTCCACAACTGATAATCTCCTCCCTCTCTTCTTATGACGAATGCATACCATGCATTCCCTCAGCAGAGGAAAAAGCACTAAAAAACCTATTAAGGCTGTATTAATTTCGCTAACAAAATAAGTAAGATATATGAAAAAATTTCTTCTATTTTTCGCTGCATTGTTATGTGCAGTAGAATTCATCTACGCCGGCAACGGCTGGACACCAAGCGAAAAGTATTGTAAGTGGGGCGATAACTTCAAGTTCGACCACGCTTTTTTGTTCTACAACGATGGTGCCCATGACAATACCTACAATGACGGTAATGTAACCTTCCAAAAGGCGCAGGGTATCATCGCTTTTAGTTACAGAGCCTGGAACGAGTTCTCCTTACCCACCGGCGACAACTATCTGGCGGAAAAAGTGGAAGTGTACCTTACCGCTAATGGTCAGAACGAAATGAAGTTGGTAACGCTGCGCATGAAGGATAAGGACAACTATAAAAAATGGAAGAAAACATTCGACTACGAATGCCATTTCGACCGTGTGGAGGGCTTCAACGGTTGTACCGCTTATTTCCTTCAGAAACGCCAAGTGAATGATGGCGACGACCAATACGCTTATTTCAACATCGTTTATAGCGACGAGGTATATAATTTTATCCACAACAACAAAACTAATAGTTTGGGCTTGCACCTAAAGGTTGGTTGGGACGGTGTCGAATATGACAATAAATATATATTTGATTCGGGCGAATTGGATGACATCATGGAGCCCGTGTCCGACCCGGAACTCTCAAATTTCTATTGGACCAAAACTTCTGCCGGCAAGACCTCCCTTCGCTATACGGCAAGCGGATTGTACAACAGCATCTATCATGAGCGCGCCACAGGTGGTGCCGTAGCAAGCACAGAGACAATTCTCCAACTATCAGATGCCGTTCTAAATCGTGAGCGTGATGATGTGGCGGAGCTTAAGCGTAGCCAACTCAACCTATTGGGACAAGACAATCCACCATACGCCATCCAGGTGGCTCGTCAACCTAAAACAACGATCAGTACTTCCTACTACAACGGCAGTTTTGGCGGACCAAAGTCTCCATTTGCCGGACCCCAATCCAACTGGAAAACTATCGATATTCCTGCATTGTTCTTGCCTGAGAATGTAAAACTGTACCATTACGGGGGCGACAGCCTGTATGTCTCATTTGAAATTCCTCGCTTGCCATACGGGAAAAGCGAGGATGAGTCGGACATCATCATCGAATACTCTATCGATGAGAACTTCAGTTCTGTCGAAACCGTGCGTGAGCCATTTAACACCACCAATCGCAATGTCCGTAATTATTATACCGTAGCCCTCCCTCTGCCTTCACGTATGTTAGGCAAAGGGCGTCAGACTTTTTATGTACGTTTGAGTCGTGACCTCGTTGACCGCAAAAACACTTGCGAACAGAGTTCGATACTCATCAATACCGATTTGAGAAAAATATCCGGTGTCAACGCTCAAGACATCGGCAGTAAAATACAAGTCAGTTGGACGTTCGACGGCGACTTCAAGGGAATATGGACCAACGACATGGTTTACCGAGTGAAATATGTGGTGGATGGCATGATCTATACGCAAGATTACACCGACCGTAACCTCACATCGGTTATTCTCACCGATGGTATCCCCACCTGCAAGTCTATGGCATACACTGTTCAGATTTGCACAGACTCAAGAGTTGTTAGTTCAATGGTAAGTAATGAAGTGGCAATGGCTTCCACTCGCGAGGCGGTCATCTCTTCGCTAACTGCTACCAAGGGTGATTCCAACAACCGCGTTCGTCTGCAATGGACGGTGCCAAAGGATAAAAACGACTTCTCCTATTTCACCATCACGCGCGCCGAGCGCGGAGATAGCGTGGCTATAACCCTCGTGCCGCAAATGACCATGAACACCTCGCAGACTACATTCACCTACGAGGATAACTCCATGGAACTGGGCACTTATTATAACTACACTGTAACGGGTTACCGCGAGTGTGACGGCTCTATTCAGCCTATGAGTTCGCTTACCGAGACAGGCTTTGCACTGCCGTATGGTGTGGTAACCGGACAGATCACCTACGATGGCCGTCAAGGCGTGCCGGGCGTATTAGTGACGGCAACGACCGACGAGGAAGTGCCGATGCCTCAGAAAGTAGTGACTGATACGTTACGAAATTATGTGAATTTCCGCACATTGAAACCTACGGATTATAATTATATTGGAGGACCCGGGTTTAATTATAGTAACAACACTACCATGTTTTGGCTGCGTGTGGATGACAACACCAGGCCTTACTTTACAATTTTACTATATATAACTAGAACATGTATGATACGATTAGGCCCTAATAATGGTAACATACTAGTTGTTAAGGATGCTGTGAATAATGAATTTGTTAAACATCCGCTGGACCTAAAGACATGGTATCATGTGGCTGTATGCAGTACAAATGATTCCGTAGCCCTATATTTAAACGGACAGTTAGTCGGAAAAGACCGAAAGGAAACTATAAGTTCGCCAATCACATGTGTAGGTGACGGGGATTCCGGAGATTTCGAAATGGCGGACGTGCGAGTCTATAACTATTGCATGAAAGACTCTGCGGAAATCATGAGTACCGCCACGCAGATCCCGCTCAAGGGCAACGAGACCGGTCTTGAATTGTACTACTCCGCGTGCGAGGAAGGTAACGAGGTGCACGACTTGTCAGGACACGGACGTGACCTTAGAATCGGCGGTATGAGTTTTGGCAACTACACAACTGAGGTTGAGTTGCCACCGACCATCCAATTCCGCACGGTGAACGACTCCACACGTGCCAATTACACGGCTTACACCAAGTCCGATGGTACATACGTCATCACCGGTATTCCTTACCGCGAAACTGGTACCTACTACAAGATTGTGCCGACACTTGGCACGCACGAATTTGCTCCGGCGAGCCGTCCGCTCTATTTCAACAACAACACCAATACACACAACAACGTCAATTTCACCGACCAGACCTCTGTCAAGGTGTCGGGCGCTATCTATTACGAGGGCACGGACTATCCCGTAGAGGGCGTGGCACTGAGTGTTGACGGTACGATTTGTTTGGTAGGCGGTGTGCCTGTGGTAACCGATAAAGAAGGTAAGTTCTCTATCCTTGTACCTATGGGAGAGCACTATATTACTGCCACGAAGAACGGTCATACCTTCGCCTACAATGGTCGTTATCCCGAGGATCCGAACAATGCAGGCACAACTTACGAGTTCTTGCACGACATGAATGACTTGCGTTTCTACGACAATACCAAACTCTTGCTTGTAGGTCGTGTAGCCGGTGGCGATGAAGAAGCACACAAACCGCATGGTATGCATCTTGGTAAAGCCAATATAGGTCAGGCAGTCATCACGCTGCAGGCTTCGGACATCTACTCTCTCAACACCGACTCTGTAGAGCGCGTTTGGGCGCAACCTACCGACAGTATTGTTGCCGCAGGTCACGTGGTAACCTCTGCCTTCGGTACAGACCTTAGCCACAATGTAGTAATCTATACTGATTCTATTACAGGTGAATATACCGCCCTGCTGCCACCTATCACCTACAAGGTGAAGAGCATCGTCATTCCGTCAAACGATGATTATCGCTTCAACCCGCTATCGTATAACCCGATAGAATTAGGATCAAGGGCAGGGCAAATATTATTGCAGGACACTTTGAGACTGGATAGTACCCACGTTCAGCGCGTCAAGTATCACGCAGCCTTCGATGCTCCTTATTACGAGGCACCGGTGCTTACCGTTACAGATGCAGGGCGTCAGGACTATGCCTTCGGCGAAGAGTGGCTCACATGGGAGGATGAAAGGGAGAACACTCACATGGTGCCGTCCTTCACGGTAGATTCAGCAACCGGCAAACCCGATTACCGCATGACCTACCCGATGTTCCGTCAAGGTACAGGCTACCGTTGGAGACTGAAGATAACGGAGACCTATGTCAATAAGGACAATGCAGAACATCCCGTTACCACGGTGCTGCCGTGGAAAAATGGTATCGTAACCGTCAAGAGCGAATTAGGCAATCGTGTGGCTGCCGACCGCGACACCATCATGCCGATGGGCGATGACTCCACCAAAATGGTCAACTTCAGCAAAGGACAGACCATCGTCTTAGGCGAGAACCAAATAGCACTCGATTCAACGGGTACCGGTATTTATTACTTCCGTGCTACCTCGCCTAATTTGACCAAACCTTATACACTCGGTGTCAACATGAGTTACACCAATGTGTATAGTACTCGCCAATATGCATGGACGGAGAATGGTAAGTTCTATGGCGTAGTGCTCGGTTCTATCACCGATGGATCCGATGTCTCGACAAGCGGACCGGACGATGTGCTTTATATCCTACGTAATGCCCCTGGTAGCGGTTCGTCTGTGTCGGCAACGGCGGGCACAACCTTCACCAAAACCAGCAACAACACTTCTACCGCTCATTGGGGAGCAGCCACTGACTGGAAGTTCGCCTTAGGAGATCAAGATATCAATTTGATGGTGAACCCCACCGGAATAGGATTTGTTTCTATAATGTTCATGGGTGAAAAGTTCCATCTTGGTTTTAACGCTTCATATACCGGCAATAAATCATGGGCTAAAACACAAACCTTTGTCAATACGCTGACACAGACTGTTAGCACCACACCGGGACTGTCGGGTTCGGCAGGTGATGTGTTTGTCGGTCAAGCCACTAACGAAGTCTTCTCCAATTCTCGTCGTGTGGATATTCAGCGTGATGAAACCGATACAACTCGATATTATGTTGGCGACTTCGACAGTTTCGTCATGGGCAAGAAATTCGGCACGCAGTTCGTCTATACACAAAATCATATAGAAACCAAACTCCTTCCTGATTTCGTGCGCCTGCGCAACGCGTTATTAGAGCATGTGGACGAGGCTACTTATCAGCGCTACAAAGACGGCGACGAAACGGCGCTTGTCAACACCACTTCCAAAATGAAGTATTTCACTCCTTTGACGGCTGACAATCCGGATTTCGGAACAGACAGCACCTACGTAACCGTAGCACCACAAATCGATGAGAGCGTAAAATTGCATGTAGAGAAAGACATGGTGCAATACTACAACGAGCAGGCTAAAATGTGGAAACAGCTGCTCGAACACAACGAGCGAATGAAAGTGATGTGTCAGCAACGCTCGGGTGAGTTCAATCAAGACCGGTACGATGAGGCAATAAGGAAGGTGAATCGACTGAATGAAGTGATGGACTCCTTAAGAGTTGCTCGCGAGAGAAAGAAGGCTGTGGAGCAATATAAGATTGATAGTCTTAAAGCCTTTGACCAACGTTCGGAATTTGGAGATGGTAAACAATATATGGGCTTCTCCAAAGGTGAGGTTCGGCGACTGATAAAGACCTATGAAGATAGTGAGAATATCATAGAACGTCAACTTGACATACTTAAGAAAGAAGACTTAGACACTACTCGCTTGAATATTTCTAACTACTACGGCGGAGGCTACTTCATGCGCAACATCTCGCTGAGCCCAGGCGCATCAGTCGTATTAGGGAAAACAAACTCTGTCGGTAAGGGCGATAATGTCACTACTACTCATGACGCAAACTTTACTTTTGGCGGTGGCGCAGGTCATCATAACAACAAGTGGGGCTTTATCTTCGAGGCCAATGGTAGTGCCGGTGGCGGTGCCACACTATCGAGTGGCTCGGACGAAAACTCCTCCTTCTCCACCAACATCTCGCTTGCCATGAATGCCACCTCGTCTATGTCGTTCGATATGTACGCCTCGCCTGATGGTTTTGCGCCTATATTCTTCGTTCGCGGGGGTGCCACCTCTTGCCCCTATATTGACGAGGAACGCACGAAATACTTCGAGCCGGGAGCACATATTCTGACCACTTCCACCGCAGCTATCGACAAACCCTATCTTTACCTGCGTCAGGGCAGCAGCTCCATTCAGAACGACCTGCCTGTTGGCTCGTCTGCTTACTTCACTTTAGGAATGACCAACCAGTCGTCTGTTACCGGTTCGGCAGGAATGTACAAACTCCGCCCGATGGACAAACACACAGGTGATGAGTTGGGTGCTGTGCTCGAAGTGAACGGCACACCACTCACTTCTGCAGGTATCAGCTATGCTCTTCCTGTTGGCGATTCCACTTTTGTAAGCCTGCGCGTTTACCAGTCCAATCCCGAAGTGATGAAATATGAGGATATTGCTCTCGAACTCTACTCAGAGTGTGATCCGACCCGCCGCTCCGAGATTCATCTCTCTGTAAATTATCGCTACTCTTGCTCCGATATCAACCTCACGCTCGACAATACGCTGCTCAACACGCAAAACAAATCAATATTGCAAAAAGACACGGTTGAACTGAGCGGCGAGATAAGCGACTTGCTGCCTAACTACAGCGCACTATATGGCGTTCGTCTGCAGTACAAACGAGGCGAAGGCGAGTGGAGCACCATGCGTACATGGCGCAAAGGCATCACCGTTCGCGATGATGAAGGCAACTACCCGATGCCGGAGGCAGAACACTTCCGCTTCAGCATTCCGATGCCCGACAAAGACTATGCAGATGGCACCTACCAAGTGCGTGCAGTTACTGTCTGCAAACCTGCTGCAGAAGAAGAGGTATGCAAAGAGTCGGAGACCTTCACTGTCATCAAGGATGTGGTTCGTCCCGAGCCTATCACTACACCATCGCCCTCGGATGGTATCCTTCGCAACGGCGGAGATATATGTGTCACTTTCAATAAAGATATACAACCCGCTCGCGTATTGGCAACGAATATCTCCGTCACCGGCGAACTGAACGGACACGAACTTCGCCACAATGTCGGACTGCAACTCAATGGTCAGAAAGTCTCTACGCAGGCAACGCTCCGTCTTGGTGCTTCCAACTTCACTATCGAGACTTGGCTCAGATATTCCGAACCCGGTGAGATTATGAATATAGGAGGCGATGATTTCCGTATGTCAATCAATGAAAACGGTAAACTTGTCCTGCAAATTGACACCGCTACCCTTACCGCTACCGATGCCCTGCCGAAAAACAAGTGGGTATTTCTGGCTCTCAGTTACGCTCGCTCAACAACCGGCAATGTGATGAATGCTTCCATTGCGTACGATGATGTTGTCAAAACACTCATGACAGAAATGTCAGCTCCAAACATCAATACCAAATCGGCATTGCAAGTCGGAGGAGAAACAGCTATAGGTGCTATTCACGACCTGACAATATGGAGTGTTGCACGTGACATGACCACCTCGCTCAGCGAGCGCAACAATAGCAAACAACCCTACACTCCGGGATTAATGGCTTACTGGCCGATGAACGAAGGATACGGACAAATAGCACGGGAACATGTGCATGCACGACATATTGAAACAGGAGCCAACGCATGGTGGATAGCCGGTGAAAACTATTCGGCTATCCTTAATGGCAACAACGCACTGCGTATTCCTATTAGCGAATTGGGTATTGATGCCAACGACGATTATGTTCTCGATTGTTGGGTTAATGCCACCTCTGACGGTTCAATCCTGTCGCTCGGCGATAGTGCAATACGCTTCGATATACGAAACAATCAACTCGCCATTACAATTAATAAGGTTACAAGTAACCTCAAGCCGTTTACAGAGGGCGTATGGCATTATTTGGCTCTCAATGTTCACCGCAGCGGCACAACATCCGTCATCCTTGATGATAATGTCGTATTGCAATATGTGGACGAATACTCCACTCCGCGACTTGGCGGTGATTTCCTCACGGTAGGTAACAGCCTCACAGGAGCATTCGATGAACTGCGTATCATACGAGGCTCACTCACTAATGAACTATTACTGCTCTATTCTCATTTCCGCCTGCACGGAAATGAAACAGGCTTGGTGGCTTATTATCCATTTGAGAAAGAGACGATAGATAGCGGCAATCAACATATTACCGTTTCTACGCTTGAGGATCGTTGTGCCAATAGTTTGAACCCTCAGTCTGCCCAATGGACTGACTCGCAAAATGGTCAGATGACCGCCAGCAATCATCCGGCGCTTATCGAAGCACGAGAGGAAGAATCTGTGCCGTTCACCTTCACCGCTTCCGACCGACAGATTCATATCTCGCTCAATAATCAACTGATGCAGCCGGCACGAGTAGAGGGATGCAACCTGCGTGTGGAAGTAAAGAACGTAGTTGACGAACACGGTAACTATGCTGCGCCTGTCTGCTGGAATATATACGTACAGCGCAACTCACTACTCTGGGAAGACAACTATGCTTCTGTCATTAAGAATGAACTCGAAGAACAAGACTTACTGCTGACCATTATCAACACGGGTAGCGAACTGCAAACATGGAACATTACGAATGTTCCTGCATGGCTACAAGTCAACACTACCACAGGTGTCGTTTCTCCGCAGTCTGAACTGACAATTAAAGCAACACTGCCTGCTTCGCTTGCTGTCGGTTACTACAGCGATATACTTCTGCTAACCGGCAATGATGGCATCGCCGAGCCCTGCCTGATTGAAACTGCCGTACTTGCTCAAGAACCGGACTGGAAGGTCAACACCGATGCTTATGGCTCCACCGGTAGTATCATAGCACGACTCAGTCTGCCCGCCGGTGTAGCACAAAGCGAACATGATATTATTGCTGCCTTTGCTGATAACGAATGTGTGGGAATTGCTCATCCGCAATATATCAAAGTTTACGATGCATGGTATGTGATGATGACCGTCTATGGTAACTCAAACAGCAATGGCGCTCTACAATTCCGCCTTTGGAATGCGGAATCAGGTATTACCTATTCTTCAGTCAATGTTCTCCCCGAACCGCTTAGTTTCTCCCCAAATATGGTAAAGGGTACACTTTCCAATCCTGTTGTATTGGAAGTAACCGACAATTTGCAACAGACACTCACGCTTCAACCGGCATGGAACTGGATAAGTCTCAATGTCAATCCGGTATCTTCCGGCACTGAGAAAGTGTTTGAACCTGTTCTCGCCGATATCACCACCGTCAAGAGCAAGACCCGGTTCTTCACATTCGGTGAGTCAGGCAAAACTTATGGTGGCACTCTCAAAACAATGGATGTTACTTCGTCCTATCGTGTACTCGCATTGCGTGAGACTAACCTCCGGATAAACGGTACGGCTGTCAATTGCACTCTTACACCTCTTACCATCCATCAGGGATGGAACTGGATGAGTTATCTCCCACTGCAGACTTTGTCCGTCAATGATGCACTTGCTGATATAGAGCCTGTGAAGGGAGACCTCGTTAAGAGTAAGAAAGCATTTGCCGTCTATGACGGGTCACAATGGGTAGGCACACTCACTTATATGACCCAAGGAGAAGGCTATATGTACCTCTCTAATGCTACCGAGCCTTTCACTTTCCGCTATCCAGAGACTTCGGTATTACGCAATCCTGAACGTTATTTGCGTTCTGTTATGAACGAAACGGTCTTTACGCCTGTTACCGATCCTTATGGCGGCAATATGTCTATCGTGGCGCGTGTAATGGATGCTAACGAGCCAGTACATGGTGTCGAAGTAGGAATCTTTGCAGGAGAGGAGTGCCGTGGCACTGCAACCGAAGAGTTTGTAAAAGATGATGCAGCAAACGGATACTGGTTTATCACCGTTGCCGGCGATGACCCGACTCCGCTTACAATCAAGGTCTATGACCCCGCTTCTAATAAGACAACCATTGTTGAGCAAACATTGCGCTACACCGATGATGCAACAATCGGCACTCTTGCAGAACCGTACATCATTCAACTCAGTCCGGCATCAGATATAGAGGCTCCTTTCTTGAACAAACAGGGGAAAGTTTCTAAAGTCATTGAAGAGGGCATACTCTACATCATTCTCCCCAACGGAGAAAAATATGATGCCACCGGAAAACGAGTAACTGAAAAGTAAAATTAGCAGTTATGACAAGTGACGATAAATAGAATCAATCTATACAATTATAGTACATAATTTGTATATACCCGTTGGCGGAATAAAACTGCGTTGTTTATTTCTGCCAACGGGTTGAATTTTATAAACATACATAAATAAACAATGAGAGTTTCGGTTCCGAAACTCTCATTTGTCGAGAAGACGTGACTCGAACACGCGACCCCTACGTCCCGAACGTAGTGCGCTACCAACTGCGCCACTTCTCGAAACAGCAAGACAAGCGTTTATGCTGCTGTTACAAATAACACTTTCTTCTTAGCTAGCTCTATTTAAGTAAGAGCATGCAAAGGTAGTACTTTTTTTGTAAACACGCAAATCTGCATGAATTTTATCACAAAAAATTCACATCCGCCGTTTATTTGCGGCGACTTTTCTTGACGGTTTTCTTGGAAGAGGAAGGCTGAGTGTTTGCAATAATCTGCCGGCACTGTTCTTCTGTCAGTTTTTGTGCATCCGTTCCCTTGGGCAACTTATAGTTATTGTCACCCTGTTTGATATAAGGTCCGAATCTACCGTTCAGTACCAATATATCGCCAAACTCATGAATAGGCAACGCAGCCTGACGTTTTTCGGCAATGAGTGCGAGTGCCTCCTGCTCTGTGAAATGAAGCGGGTCAGCCGTCTTAGGAATGGTGAAATACTCATTATCCAAACGCAGATACGGACCGAAACGACCTTCGTTGACAACCATCTCTTTGCCCTCAAATTCACCTACAGTGTAAGGATAAGGAGAGTCAAACAATTTCAGTGCCTCCTCCAGTGTGATGGTGTAGATTGATTGCTCTTTCCCGAGTGAGGCGAAGCGAGGTTTCTCCGCATCGGTAGCCGTACCGATTTGGATGCATGGACCTCTTCTGCCAATCTTGGCTATTACCGGTTTGCCTGACTGCGGGTCAATGCCCAATTCGCGCCCTTCCAAGCGACCTTGTTCCACCTGTTCTATCATCGGGTGGAAAGTTTTGTAGAACGAATCCACCGTAGCCACCCATTGTTTCTTGCCCTCGGCAATATCATCGAACGACTGCTCAGCTTCCGCCGTGAAATCATAATTGAGAATCTGCGGGAACTGCTTAACCAAAAAATCATTGACCGCATATCCCAAATCAGTAGGCAACAGTTTCTGAGAGTCGGCGCCCACAATTTCTCCACGAGTTTTCTCGGAAATTTTATTTCCCTTTAGCGAGATTATCTCATAATCGCGCTTTTCACCGGTTTTAGAGCCCACCATCACATATTTGCGTTGTTTGATGGTTTCCAAGATTGTTTGATAGGTGGATGGACGTCCGATCCCCACCTCTTCCAATTTCTTGACAAAAGAACCTTCAGTATAGCGGAAGGGGGCTTTTGTAAACGATTGTTGCGCAATCACCTCACTATATTTCATTGCCGTTCCTTGTCGGAAAGAAGGCAGGAGTGTGGTGCTCTCCTCTTTATCATCATCGGAAGCCAATGTATAGAGTTTCATAAAGCCGTCAAAGGTGATGACCTCCCCGGAGGCTACAAACAGGTAGGGCGACACACCGCCTTGCGGATTATCGACCGTTACCTCGATACGTGTCTGTTCGAGCTCGGCATCCGCCATCTGTGAGGCTACGGTGCGTTTCCATATCAGTTGATATAGTTTACGTTCGTCTTCGTTGGCTCCTGCCGATTGTTTTTCTATAAAAGTAGGACGAATAGCCTCGTGTGCCTCCTGTGCCCCTTTGGAGGAGGTATGGAACTGGCGCGACTTGTGATAAGCTTCTCCCCATTCGTTCAAGATTGTCTTCTTTGCAGTGCCTATAGCAAGAGAAGAGAGGTTCAGTGAGTCGGTACGCATATAGGTGATGTGTCCTGCCTCATAAAGCGACTGCGCCAAGCGCATCGTTTTTGCTACAGGAAAGCGAAGTTTACGCACCGCCTCTTGTTGGAGCGAAGAAGTGGTAAAGGGCGGTGCGGGCGATTTATGCGCAGGTTTGGTTTGGATGGAGCTGATGCAAAAAGTGCCTCCTTGACAAAATTGCAAGAATTGCAGCGCTTCCTGTTTGGTTGCAAAATGATGGTTCAGTTCAGTCTTGATACGTGCCTTTTCTCCGGTAGTGGTTATACCCTCGAGTTGCGCAGTCACGCGATAGGTGACAATCGGTTTAAAGGCTTGTATTTCGCGTTCGCGATCCACCACCAGTCGAAGTGCTACCGACTGTACGCGTCCTGCCGACAAGCCGGGCATCATTTTTTTCCAAAGCACCGGCGAGAGTTCGAAGCCGACAATACGATCAAGCACGCGTCGTGCCTGCTGAGCATTCACCAAATTATAGTCTATATCACGAGGATGACGAAGTGCTTCTTCGATGGCGGGTTTAGTGATTTCCAATGTGGCTATACGGTGTGTTTTCTCTTTGGGCAACCCGAGCACTTCTTTCAAGTGCCATGCAATAGCTTCTCCTTCGCGGTCGGCATCGGATGCGAGCCATACAGTGGCTGCCTTTTCCGACTCGGTTTTGAGTTGTTCTATCAGCTGACGTTTCTTGGGATCAACGGCATAATGGGGGGCATAGCCGTTTTTGAAATCAATACCGATGCTGTTTTTACCAGTGCCTTCAATGTCACGAATATGACCTTGCGATGCCATAACGTGATAATCATCTTTACCCAGGTAACCTTGGATAGTTTTTGCCTTGTGGGGCGACTCTACTATAATCAGATTTTTACTCATAATCGTTTGCTATAAATAAGGTGTAGTGAAACCGGCTGCAAAAGTAGTGCAAATTTTCTGAATATGCAAACTTTGGCTACAAGAGTTTTGCGAATGCAGAAAAGTTACGATTATAACTCGTTGGCGGAATTAATACAGCCAAGACATAATTATTTCAATAGGTTTACTTTTAGTGCTTTTCCCCTGTTGAGGGAACGCATGGTATGCATTCGTCATGAGACGACAGAGGTGAGATTATCCGTAGGGGAAAAATTGCCAAATTTTTTTGGGTATTTTTTTGCAGGCAGAGAGTAAAAAAACGGCTATTTTTTGCCTATAACGTTCACATAATAAGAATATTATACCACAAAGTATGCACGATGTCCGCACGCTGTCCGCACGATAGGTGCTGTAAGGGTGCACTTTTTTGAGGAAAAAACGGAGTGATTTTCGAGTGGAAAAATTGCCAAATTTTTTACTTGTATTCCGTCAACGGGTAACATTTTATTATTCTTAATTCCGTCAACGGGTGTGTTTTAATAGACAACTGCAATTTGCAGATTTGCAAGAACACATAATCAGACGGGGTTAATTTTTATGATTTATCATCAGAAATGGCACTATTTTATAGAAAAAGTATGTTTTTTTTTAAGATGCTATTGTAATATAAAAACTTTTCCATATCTTTGCAGAGAGAAAAACTATTTTACGTATGCAGAACGAGAACATTCCTTTGCTGGATTGCCCGATGGATTATCTGGTGGGCGATGCGAGCGGTAAGATTATGAATGAATACGGAAGGTTTCCGTGTAAGATACAGTGCGGCGTGTATGCTTTTATGGTTCGCGGCAGCGCCAAAGCCACACTCAATATCACAGAGATGGAGTTTCATCAAAACGATTTTCTGGTGATGAATCCCGGAACATTTCTGTTGATTCGCGAATTTTCCGAAGATGCTTTGGTGTACTATATTTTGCTATCTTCTTCTTTTCTGGACAAATATTCTTATACGGTGCGCCAGCGAATGGATATGCCTTTCATGGAAAATCCGTGTCTTCATCTGACGGAAGATACGGCAGGTATTATCAAGCGGACTTTCGACTTATTGTTGGATGCCATCAACATGAATCCGCCTATTCTCAGCACAGAGAAGATGGTGCCGCTCTACAATGTTTTTCAGTTATTCTGCGCCGACTACATCAAGGAGGTAAGTGCCGGCTCGGAGCGTCCGCAAGACAGGAAAACAGAGGTGTATCAGGAATACTGGCAGTTGGTGCTGAAGCATTATCAGAAATGGCATCACGTGGCGCAGTATGCCGATGCCATGCATATCTCGTTGCCTCACTTGAGCGCCACGGTGAAGCAGGTGTCCGGCAAGACTGCAGGCGATATCATTAATGAGGCGATACTGACCGATGCCAAGTCGCAACTGAAGATTACAGGTTTGCCCATCAAGGAGATTGCCGCTTCGTTAGGCTTTGAAGAGGTGGCCTTCTTCAATCGTTTCTTCAAGGCTCGTGTAGGTTTGACGCCTAAGGAGTATAGAAATAGAGAATAGGTGAAGAATAAATGGTACAGAAGATACTTCAATGCGAAAAAGGGCAGTCCTATAAAGACTGCCCTCTATTATATATTGAGGTAATAAAAATCAGGCGAGTTTATTCACGTGGTGAGCCAATTTAGATTTCAGGTTGGCTGCTTTGTTACGGTGAATGATATTGCGCTTTGCCAATTTGTCGAGCATCTTGCTTACTTTGGGAAGCAAAGCCTCTGCTTCTGCCTTCACGGTGGTAGCACGGAGGTCACGCACAGCATTACGTGCGGTTTTAGCATAATAGTGATTGTGAAGTTTGCGTGTCTGAGTTTGACGAATACGCTTCAAAGATGATTTATGGTTTGCCATCTTGTTTAATTATTAACTTTTAATTATTAACTTTTAACTTTTCTTAGTAGCCCATAGCAGAATCGAACTGCTCTTTCAAGAATGAAAATCTTGCGTCCTAGCCGATAGACGAATGGGCCAAATAGTTTTTGTTTGTTTGTGAAAATCGAGGAATTGCTCAATTACGTCCGCTCATTTTTCACAAAAGCGGGTGCAAAGGTAAGGCAAATATTTTAATCTCGCAAATATTTTTGCAAAAAAAATGCAATTTATATAATTTTTCCTTACAACACCTGATTGGAAAACAACAAAAAAGCCGCTACGGAAGCGGCTTTTTGTTGAGCACTTGAATTTATTATTTATTCATAGCCTCGCAATCTTCTGCGTTCTTGCCAAGAACTTTGGTTTGGGTGATTTTAACTCCGTCATACAAGTCTTTTAAATCTTGTTTAGCTTTATCAATATCTTCTCCTTCACCATATACATAAGTGGTACCAGAGAGATTGAGAACAGAGGTTTCTACTTTCCAATCAAGACGATAGCAACCTTCACCCTTGTTGCAAGAGGTCATCAAACCTGCAGCCAGAACAACAGCTACAGCAATTAACATTTTTTTCATAATCTTGTTATATTTTTCAGTTAAACAATTTGCTTTCAACGGAAAGCGGGTGCAAAATTACAGCAAAGAATTGAAATACGCAAGAAAAAAAATGACACTATATGCGTACAAATCAACACCTACGCTTTTTTAGCCTGTTTGGCAGCCCGCCAGTTGATGATGATAAGCAACACGAGCATCGTGATGAATATCAGCGAGAACAAGGGTCGGAGTTCGGGTGTGAGACCTCCCTTACGGGCATCGGCATAGATGAAAGTGGAGAGTGTATCGAGTCCGCCACTTCCTTTGGTGAAGAACGTGACACCGAAGTCGTCAATTGAAAGGGTTATACTAAGAATGAATCCGCTGAGCATACCTGGCCAGAGTTCAGGCATCATCACTTTGCGCAATGCCTGGAAGGGTGTAGCGCCGAGGTCAAGGGCAGCCTCATAGATATTAGGGTTCATCTTCGTGAGACGCGGCATAACGCTAAGCACTACGTAGGGCGTACAGAACACCACATGGGCAATGATAACCGTGGCGAGCCCGCGACTTATGCCGAGGAAGACAAACAACAAGAAAAGAGATATACCTGTCAGGATGTCGGGATTAATCATCGGAATGGAGTTCAAGAACTGCACTGTTTTTCTGCCTCTCTGATTCATATTGTAGATACCGATAGCAGCAAGGGTGCCGAGCAGTGTGGCAAAAGTGGCTGCCACAACGGCAATGAGCAGAGTGTAGAACAGCGAGTGATAGAGATTGGGATCTACACGTACCTGCGCCACATGGTCGTAGCCGGTGAAGAGATTTTCATATAGGCCGATGGTGAAGCCTGTCCAGTTGCCTAACACCTTGCTCTTCGTGAAAGAGAATACGATGATGAGCAGGATAGGGGCATAGAGAAGCAGGATAAGCAACCACAAATAGGACTGTGCCGCCACCCGACGGATGGCAAGATTGCGCTGACGGCGTTTTGCTTCAGCTTGAGCACTGGTGAGATTATTGTTATTCATTTCTTATTTTGTGATTTATGATTCCGAAGGAGTTATACAATACTTCCTCGAGTTTCAGATTCTTCGTTGTTACCGAAGAAGCTGGTGAGACCAATGATAAGGAGCATGATAAGCGAGAGCGCCGCCCCATAGTTCCACATTTGCAGTCCGCCTTCGCCGAAAGCACGCTGTATGAGCGAACCGAAAAGAGTAATTTTGTTGCGGGTGAGCAGTTCGGCGATGGCGAAGGTGCTGACCGTAGGCATAAACACCATGATGATACCGCTATAGATACCCGGTAGGGAAAGGGGCAGAATCACCTTAAGGAATACCTCCATGCGGTTGGCTCCCAAGTCGTGCGCCGCCTCTATGAGTGAATGATCCATCTTCTGCAGTGTGTTATAGATGGGATAAATCATAAAAGGCAGAAAATCGTAGCACATGCCATAGAGGAGAGCCCCTTCTCCAAGAGGGATATCGAACATATTGAATAGTTCAACTGTGGCAAGCGTACGTAGCAGGAAATTGATCCACATCGGTAAGATGAAGAGCATAGCCATCACAGCGGGGGTCTTGAGTTCCGCCGTTGCCATGATATAGGCAGCCGGATAGCCAAGCAGCAGACAGATGATGGTGGTGAGCAAGGCTATTGCCAATGAATATATAAACGTATTGACTGCCTCACTTGTATTGAAGAACTGAATAAAGTTTTTCAGCGTAAAATGTCCTTGCGGGTCAGTGAAGGCATAGACAAATATGAGTATCAGTGGTAGCACTACAAACAAGACCAAGAACAGCACATAGGGCCAAGCCCATGTGCGACGGCTACCCATTATGAGAGAGAGTTTTTTCATTTGGAATGGGAATGTGAGAATGGTTAGAGGGAGATAGTTACGAGTTAACGGGTAGAGGCTGTAATTTTATATCTTTTGCGGGAATAAGGATACCCACACGGTCGCCATCGTCCCACACATCGTTGGTATTGACATAAAGGTCGTAGCCTTCGTCAGTTCGGATGGTAAGATGATAGTGGTTGCCTTTATATAAAATGAAATGTACCTCGCCGGAGAGGACACCCTCGTCTTCGTGGTCTTGCAGGTCGATACTGCGGAAAGGCACCAGCACCTCTACCGCATCGCCTGCATTGAACCCTTCCAACTGTTTGGGATTCACTTCCCATTCTGCATCCAAGAAACTTACCTTGCCGTTTTTCAGTACCTCGCCTTTGAAATGGTTGTAGATATAGTGTTCTTTGTGCATAATTTGTATATCCTCCGGTTTGACGAGCATACCCACTTCTGTTCCCGGGAGGAACTCATGGTAGTCTTGCACCATGAACTCATAACCATCCTCTGTGAGCACCGTCATCTCATAGTGTACTCCTTTGAAGATGCAGCTCTGCACAGTACCATACCATTTGGTGAAACGCCCTTTGGGGACACGGTCTTCAGGATCATAGTCGGACTGTTGTTGGGCGATAGAGGTTTGTTTGGTATTCTCCCAGATATAGATGTCTTCCGGACGAATTACCACATCCACGGGTGTATTCTCGCCGAAGCCTTCGTCCACGCAGTCGAAATCCTTGTCGCAAAAATGCACTTTGCGGTCTTTTATCATTATTCCACTCAAGATATTGCTCTCTCCGATGAAGTCAGCAACGAAGCAGTTGACGGGCTCGTTGTAGATGTCGGTAGGCGTACCTATCTGCTGAATTTTGCCTTCGTTCATTACGACGACGCGGTCAGAGAGGGTGAGAGCCTCCTCTTGGTCGTGGGTGACATATATAAAGGTGATCCCAAGTTTCTTATGCATCTCTTTGAGTTCGAGTTGCATATCCTTGCGCATCTTGAGGTCGAGGGCGGCGAGGGGTTCGTCGAGCAAAAGCACTTCGGGTTGGTTGACAATGGCGCGTGCAATAGCAACACGCTGCTGCTGACCGCCCGAGAGCGAGTCCACATTGCGATACTCATAGTCGGTCATGCCAACGGTTTTGAGTGCCTGCTTCACCTTTTTGACAATGACGTCTTTGTCCAGTTTCTTCAGTTTGAGACCGAATGCCACATTGTCGAACACATTCAGATGCGGGAAAAGGGCATATTTCTGGAAAACAGTATTGACGGGACGTTTATGCGGCGGCGTCTGGGTGATGTCCTGCCCTTTCAAAAGAATATCCCCCGAAGTGGCTACCTGGAAACCTGCTATACACCGCAACAGGGTTGTCTTGCCACATCCGGAAGGACCTAAGATTGTTACAAACTCGCCTTTCTTGACTGAAAGGCTTACATTGTTAAGGGCAAACTTGCCGTCCTCGAATTGTTTCGAGACATTGTTCACCTCAATAATGTAGTTCTGCTTCATTACTGATTCTAAGTTTTTATATGTCTATGGTACTGTATATGTAAACCGCATAAAACTGTTATTTGGTTTCGGCTGCAAAGGTAGTGTATTCTGCTGAGATACACAACATTTATTTTACTATTTTCTTTCCGTTCTGAATATAGACGCCGTGAGGCAGGTTATCGGTGTTGTTCACTTTAAGACCTTCGACGGTATAGATATCGCCATTCTGTTCCGGTTGTGTGGTGATATTCTCGACAGGGGTGTAGATGCCACGGAGTTTTTGCAGGGAGAAGAGTGCATCGCTCACCTTGCCCGTGTTGGGATTGAAGAGTCCGTGGTTGTACCATGGTTCATAGACACGGTTGTTGTAGGGGTTTTCTTCGGGGAACCAATAGAGAATGCCTATCACGTAGTCTCTGTCTTTCACCATTTCCACCAAGTCGTCCAAGAACAGTTTCTGACCTGCGGGTGAAGCGGGCCAAGTGGAGGTACAGTCGTAGGTAGCACTGCTTGGATACCAGTTGTTGTAATAGCCTGTTTCGACCAGCATAACAGGCTTGTCGGGATAGTAGTAGTTGCAACCGACGAGTATGTTTTTCAGTTTGCTCAAGTCGCCATGCCATTCGGGATAGTAGCTAAGTCCGATGATGTCATAGTCCACCGTGCTGAGCCGGTCGTAGATTCCTTTGGTAGTACTCCAGTTGCCGGTGCGTTCGGTATGGATGATAATTTTGGCATCGGGGCACATCTCCCTACAAGCTTTGCCTGCTTGAGTTAAGAGTGTACGGAAACGCTCCCAGTTGTCATCTTTGCTTGTATTGCAACTCAATGGCGAGGATGTTCCTTGCGGTCCCCACAGCATACCGTAGCTTATCTCGTTGCCGGTTTGGATATAGTCGGGTGCAGCATTGCTTTTGACCAAGGTATCCAGCACCATTTTGGTGTAGCCATAAATGGTGTCAGCCAGTTCTTCTTCTGTCAGGCTTGTCCATGCGGCGGGTGTCCATTGGTTGGAGGGGTCAGCCCATGTGTCGGAGTAATGGAAATCGAGCATGAGTTTCAATCCTGCCTCTTTGATACGGACGGCAAGCGGGAGGACATAGTCCAAGTCCTGCACCACGCCGGTACTTGTTTTGTCGGGGTCAACGAAGAGGCGGACACGGGCGATATTGAAGCCGGCTTCGTCGCGGAAATAGGTGAGCAGGTTGGTGATACGCTGATTGTTTTTGTCGGTATATTTCACGTTGGCTGCCTCATATTTGGGCAACATACTGATGTCGCCACCCGCCAGTTTATTATTTTCTTCCTGCGCGAAAGACGCAAGCGCCACCAACAATAGTGCTAAGGTTAAAGTGATTTTTCTCATAGTGTTTCTTTTTTTTCGTCATGCCGACATATCGTCATGTCGTTATATCAATATCATTATTCCACTATTTTCTTGAAGTCTTCCTCTATACCGCTGAGTTGCCCGCGGCAGAAGGCAATCAGTTTCTGCGCTTCCCGCGCCTTCTCTTTGTAGGCTTCCATTGACAAGGCTTCTTCCGTCTCTAATGAGCGGATGATGCCGTCCAACTGCTGCATGGCTTCGTCGTATGTCATTTCGTTCATTTCTGTTATTCTTTTAGTTAGAGGCCTTCCACACAGGATTACCTCTGCTGTTCTTTGTATCCGTTATTCGTCCCAGCCGATGCCTTTGTATTTACTCAGGTCCCATTCTTCCTCCACTTCATTGAGATAGATAGTTTTCTCTTCTTCTGCATCAGAATCTGTTTTCTCTTCGCGTTCTATTTTCTTCACGTCAATCGGCAGGTGTGATATCTCTATCACTTGATTGCTTTCTTTCTGCAGTTCGGTCCAGAGCATATCTTTCAACTCCTGCAGCCCCAAGCCGCTCACTGACGAGATGAATACCGATGGCACGTCTTCCGGCAGTTCTCGACGCATCTGCTGCAGCATTTCCTCATCCAGCATATCGCATTTGGAGACGGCAAGAATACGCTCTTTGGTCAGCAGTTCGGGATTGTACTTCTCCAACTCATTTAAGAGTATGTTGTATTCTTTCTTTATGTCTTCTGCATCGGCAGGCACCATAAAGAGAAGCACGGCATTGCGTTCTATATGTCGCAAGAAACGGAGTCCTAATCCTTTTCCTTCGGCGGCACCTTCGATGATACCGGGGATATCCGCCATGCAGAAGGACTGATTGTCGCGATAACTCACTATCCCCAATTGGGGGGTGAGGGTGGTGAAGGGATAGTCGGCAATCTCGGGTTTGGCGGCACTCAGTACTGAAAGCAGTGTGGATTTGCCGGCATTGGGGAAACCTACCAAGCCTACATCCGCCAGCACCTTGAGTTGCATGATGACATTACGCTCCACGGCAGGTTCGCCGGGCTGTGCATATCGCGGAGCCTGGTTGGTGGCTGTGCGGAAGTTCCAGTTGCCCAAGCCGCCACGACCGCCCTTGAGCAGGATAATCTGCTGTTTGTCTTCTTTCACTTCGCAGATGAACTCGCCGGTGTCGCCATCGTAGCAGACGGTACCGAGAGGTACTTCTATGTATTTGTCCTCTCCGTTCTTGCCGAAGCTTCGACTCTCGCCACCATGACCGCCATCGGTAGCCATGATATGTTTCTGATACTTCAGGTGCAGCAACGTCCACAGGTTGCGGTTACCGCGGAGGATGATATGGCCGCCTCGACCTCCGTCACCGCCGTCAGGGCCGCCTTTAGGCAGATATTTGGCACGATGGAAGTGCATACTGCCGGCTCCGCCCTTTCCTGAGCGGCAATAGATTTTTACGTAGTCGATGAAATTGGTAGCCATAGTAATGGTTTATGCTGAATCGCTTAATTAATAGGTTTTGAGTATGGCATCAATGCGATTGAATATATCTTCAAGGCTTCCGCTGCCGTCCACGGCGTGATATTTATGCAGGGTGTGATAATATACGCATACGGGTTTGGTGGTGGTGTGGAATACTTCCAGGCGTTTCTTGATAGTCTCAAGGTTGTCGTCGCTGCGTCCCGATATTTTGCCGCGGTTCAGGAGTCGCTCAATGAGTTCATCTTCCTGTACCCAGAGGTCAATCATCATACTGGTCTCGCCTTTTTCTGTAAGCAGTTTCTCGAGTTCTTCAGCTTGTTTGACAGTGCGGGGATAGCCGTCGAAGATGACACCTTTGCAGTCGGCGGGAAGGGTGTCGATATATTGGTCGATGAGGTGAAGCATAATCTCGTCGGGAACGAGGTTGCCCTTGGAGATGATGGCATCGATTTGTTTACCGAAGTCGCTGCCGGTGGCTATTTCTTTTCTTAACAGGTCTCCTGTGGAGAGATGTTCCAGTCCGTATTTTTGGACGATGAGTTGACTTTGGGTACCTTTGCCTGAGCCCGGTGCCCCGCAAATAATGATATTAAGCATGATGATGTTTTTTATTTACGCATTTATACTATTTATTACGTTTTATCCTTTATGATTTCCCCTTCTACCCCATTTTACAAAATCAGTTGCAAAGATACAATATTATTCTTTATTCTGCAAATAAAAAAGAAGCAGAGGCGCGGGGAGCGTCTCTGCTTGATGATATTACAGGGTTATAGCCTAAATTTATAGGGTATTGTCTAAATTATCTAATTAGTTTCATTATAGCTTCTAAGAATTTTGAAGTTTGCTCTATTCGAGGCAACACATCTTCTTGTGTAGCATTGTAAGAGCAGTTGTAGTCGCTTTTTTCTCTCAGTGTCTGTAATTGAGAATAGAATGCTCCCATTTCTTTAGAGAGGAGACCTGTTTTAACATAATATTGATGTAGTTGCACCACAGCGCCTTGGTGTGTTCCTACGGTGTGTCCGTCATGAATCAGCAATGCACATACCGCATGGAAGGCTGCATAATAAAGTCTTCCTGCCAGATTATTCCAGAGTTGTGCATGTTGAAGAACTGCTACTTCATCAAAGGTTGCATGTGCTTTTTCTATTTCGAGAGAAACCATAATATATCTCTCTTCTTCGGTCAGGCTCATAATATTTCGATTTTATCATGTTCTACGTTTTTATAGAAAGGCATAAAAGACATGTTGTTCCATTCCTTTTGGGTGTAGGTATGGATACTGAAATATTGTCCCAAATCAAATCCCAATTGCATGAGTGGATAAGAGATATTGTTAAAGTCGTCTTTTTCATGTTCGCGACCGAGCAATAGCAACAAATCCCAATCAGAATCAGCGCGAGCCTCTCCTCTTGCTCGAGATCCGTAAAGCAGCAGTCGGCTATTCTCGGGAAGGAGTGTCTTCGCCAAGGACTTTATTCGCGATATAACGTTTTTGTTATTCATGTGTTATTATCCCCGATTAGTCATTAGAATTAATATTAGAGTTGGGATTATAGGCAATATTTTGTCTGCAAAAGTAATACATTTTTCTTTTCTGACAAAATATTTGTTGATATAAGTTGATATAAAAAAGAAGCAGAGGCGCGGTGAGCGTCTCTGCTTGATGATATTCTCGGTAGTAGGGCGGAGTTAGGTGTTTCGCCCTACGGGTGAGAGAGTGTTATTTCACTTCGATGCCGACAACATTGTAGCGTTTGCCGTCACGGAGGATGATCACTTGATTGTTCTCAATTACCTTCACAGCCTTGCCGTCTGCACCGAGGGTGTCAAGAGCGGTGGATTGTTTTTTGGTGCGGCTGATGAAGATAGCGTTAGCAATCTGCGGAGTATCGTTGTGAGTGGTGTAAACACCCTTCAGGGTTACTTCGTCGCCATTCTCAATGTCGAGAGAAACAAACTGTTTAGCCACGCCGTCAGCGGTGAGCAGACCATAGATATAGATGGTGCCGGTTTCATCGGTGAGGTTGAAGTTACCATAGAGCCATTCGTTTACATAAGTTTCACCATCTTCTTTGAATTGTTCCTCAGGAAGATCACTAACAGTACCTGTCAAGTGATAGGTGTTCTTTGTATCGGCAGCAGCAAGGAACTCTTCTACAGTTGCATCGCCTTTGTCTACAGCAGCTTCAGCAGCTGTAATAACATGATAGGTACCGATACTGTTATAAACAACCATTTCAGCGCGGTTATAGTTTTTCAGATAAGCATAAACTTCCACATAGTCACCTACATTTAATGTGCGCTTATCATCATCGTTATCAGCAGTAACACGGTAGCACTCAAGCAACGATTGAGAGCCATCTTCTGTATCGTCAATAAAGAAGTCCGCATTTTGGTAGTCAGGATAACCACTCTTCCACTTGGTTACATATCCGCGAACTTTATAAGCTTTATCGGAGTAACCATTGTATGCCAAACCTAATCCATTAAATACATCTATGATTTCAGCCACAGTATAGAACTCTTTCGGAGCGGTGACAGTGATGACGCAGGTAGCATTGCGCTGGTTGTCATAGCTATAAACAGTGAGATCTACTTGACCGGCAGCCAAACCTTCGACAACGATGGTTTGACCTACAATAGAAGCCTCAACAATACCCTCTTCAGAAAGTTCGATTCTGAAGGTCTGGTTGGCATTAGACGGAGTAATGGTAACAATGATGATATCTTCTTCGCCAATCTCAAGAGACAATTCCGAATCGCTCAAAGTCAAGTCGGTTACAGCTACTTCAAGGAAAGTAGCGGAAACGTTAACCTCGCTTGCGGGCATAGTGAATTGGTTGTCGGTAACGGTGATGTCATCTCCGCCTATAGTTTGTACGGTCCAGCTACCGAACTCATAGCCGTCATCAGGGGTAGCGGTAAGGGTAACGGTAGCGCCTTCTGCAGCCTCCGTAACATCAGCAGAGATAGTGCCATTTAGTACGGAGTTGACATTGATGGCGTAGGTAGTGACAGATGATTCTGTTCCATTTACATTATAAACGGTGAACACATAAGTAATATTATTGGCAACAACTGTCACTTCTGTTTCTTTAGCAGTGAAAGCCGAAATATGGAACACAACGCCTGCACCTTGAACAGAATATTGTCCCTGTGACAAAGAAATAGAAGAAGGTTCTGCGGCGAAAGTCATATAAATACCTGATTCAGTTGCGAAGCCCGGAGTCTGAATATTAACAACGTTAGGAGCAGGATCTCCTACACATACTTTGAATTGACTACCATACGACTGTTCTTGGCTACCATCGCCAATCCACTCCAATTTGTCCCAGTCGCAATCGGTAGAAACCTCTTCTTCTAAGAATGTAGCGGCTACGGATACGTTGCTGGCGGGCATGATGAATTGATTGTTGGTAACAGTCACTTCCTCGTTGTTGTCAACACGTTTTACGACCCAAGAGTTTTCTTCGAACTCGTATCCGTCGTTAGGTGTAGCGGTGAGTGTAACGGTTGTTCCTTCTTCTACATCAGCATTGGGGGTAGCCGTGATGGTACCATTAGGATTGAGTTCAGGAGTTACATCGTAGGTAGCAACGGCAGCAGCAGGAATAGAATAGAGTTGCACATCAGTTTGTCCGCTTGCATAAGTAGTAAAGCGAGGTGAAGAACTATTGTACTTGATATCGCCTACTTCACAATGTATTATAGCATTACCATTTTCGTCAAAAGTAATTGTCCATGTACCATTGCCATCTGCTATTAATTCTTTCACAGTAGTACTCGTTAATTGACCTTCAGATGAGGTAAGTGTCCAAGCACCGGTTGCGCCACCTAAAGTAAATACATTTACTTCTTCTGTGGTTATATTAGCTTCACCATCAGCTATGTTAAGTAGTGATACATAGCCCATAATTTTCCCATCGCCAATCAAACCGGCGGCACGTTTATTACCTTCAGCAACGATAATCAGTTTGTCACCTGCCTTGAGTGCCGATTCATCGGTTACTTTGCTGTACACAACAGGAGTAACATCGATTGCAGTTACCGTCAATTCTATTTCCGTGGACAACGAACCGCTTTCCAGCGTCAAAGTGGCAGTATGCGTACCAACGGTACTTACATTGAAAGAGACTGTGATTTCTTCTGTAGTATTCTTTGTTATCGTAATAGGTGTTACAGAGAAAACATTATCATTACTCAAAGAGATTTCCACATCATCAGTCAGATTCTCACTTGTAAGTTTGAATGTCTCACTACCGCTTTTTTGAGCATCATAATAAATGTTCTTCGTTCCAAAATCAATGCTCTCCACATTGGCAGAGATACTGGGTTCTGTACTTGCATAATTGACAGTGACAGACTGAACATACCCGCGTTTCGTTGTTGTGCCAACAACGATAGATGTCACTTCAGTTTCGCCATCATACTCATAAGTGTACTCATTAAAGTGACCCTTTCCGCCACCTCCTGTCATGTCGTATGTCTCATCCTGAAGCAATCCGGAGCCCTCAGAAGGTCCATATTGAGAAGCCACCATCACTATTGAAGTCGGCTTTACGGCTGTAGACAAAGTTAAAGTTACAGACCCAGGATTACTACTATTACCGAATTTCAAGCCAAAGCCCGTTGCTCCTAAATACACTTTACCTGATGCTGAAATAGCGGATACATAATCTGCTCCAGCTTCAACATAGTCAGAAACGGTTGTACTTGTCAATCCAGTGCCGCTATCACTCGTAGCGCCACTATCTTTAAAGGTAATAGTGTACGATCCAGCGAAAGTCATCACACTTGCGCATAGTAGCGCAGCGAATAAAGAAAATAATTTTTTCATGATTGTGTTTGTTTTGTTGGTTAATTGGTTAATAAAGATTGTTATTTAGTTTGTTTTTCGTCTTTTTTAGGTTTGCCTGCAAAGATACGCATATTTTTTATATTGACCAAATCCGACAAACATATTTTACAACATATTTTTCTCTACCCAAACGCGCACCATAAGAATAAGCACCGCATGAGCTAAGGCGTTGACGGAATTAGATTGGGAACTGTCAGGATTAGCATGAAGAATGCACGACTGCGTCAGTTTATGACCCCCTTGCGAAGTCGGCAGAATATATCGTTTATCTATCGTATATCTATCGTGTATCTATCGTGTATCTATCGTATATCTATCGTATATCTATCGTGTTTATGGGCTGCAAACAGGCTACCAATGGTCTGTTGAAGGGTTAGATAGATACCGCCCATTGCGAAGATTGGCAAGGGAAGGGAGAAAAGAAGAGCTATCTGCAGGGGAATCAGACATTATCCGCAAAGTATCTGTCGCATCCGGGGGAAGTAAGGCATTATCGGTGGAAAATTGGGAAAAACAAGGAATCAGAAAAGATTTTGCGATTTGAAAAAAAAGTTATATCTTTGCGCGTTGAATATAGTAGTTTGCCATAAAAGGTATTCGTCAGACAGGGACGAAACAGGACCCATAGGATTAAAACATAAAAACACATAGCAATGAAACAACTCAAATGGCGAGTATTGACTCGCATGAACCTACTGATTGCCTCGCTGATTGCTTTTTTAGGTATCGGGGGTTGCAAACACCAGAAGGCGGTAGTGCAGCCAGCTGCGAGCGACGAGATCTCCGAGCCCGCCGAACCGGAGCGACCCATTATGCTCAAATACGGTGTTCCCCGAGCCGGCTACAACGTGAACGGCACCGTGGTCAACAGCAACGGCGAGCCAGAGCAACGCAAGGTTCTCATCTCTACACGAAGCGACATGGAGAATGCCCTTGAGGTGGAGACCGATGCCGATGGCCGCTTCTCCACTCATTTCGACGGATTCCCCGCCGATAGCATGTACTTCAAAGTGGAGGGTGTTGACCAAGTGGCACAACCCATCGTCTATGGCGAAGAGGGTGATGGTTTCAACCGCGGCGAGACCCTCACGAGCGTGGTCATCACCGTGCCTGCCGACCCCAATAACGGTCGCATTCTCGTTAAATACGGCGTGCCGCCAAGAGTCAGATAACCATGGATCTTCGTCTTCGCACCGCCTTGGAGCTGGAGCGTATTCGCAGGCATAATCTCAAGACGCTTCACCCGTTGCAGCAACTCTTCTGGGAGAGCACGTTGCGCTGCAATGTGCATTGTCGGCATTGCGGCAGCGACTGCCGACAGGAAGAGCTTACGCCGGATATGCCCAAAGAAGACTTTCTGCGTGTGATAGACGAGGAGATACTACCACATGTGGACCCGCATCACCTGATGATTATCATCTCCGGCGGCGAGCCCACCGTCAGAAAAGACTTGGAAGAGATAGGCAGGGAACTACGCAAACGCGAGTTTCCATGGGGCATGGTGACCAACGGTCTTATCCTCACACCGGAGCGTTTCAAGGCACTCCGCCAAGCCGGCATGCTCTCCATGACAGTCAGCCTCGACGGAAAGGAGGAAGACCACAATTGGATGCGTGGACACAAACTCAGTTTTCAGATGGCGACGCGCGCTATTCGTCTGGCGGCAGCGGACCCGAGACTGACATGGGATGTGGTAACCTGCGTCAACCGCCGCAACATCCACTATCTGCCAGAGCTGCGCGACTACCTGTGGAGCCTCGGCGTCAGACACTGGCGACTCTTCGGCATCGACCCCATGGGACGCGCCAAAGACGACCCCGAACTGCTCCTCCCCGACGAAGAATTCCGGCAACTCTTAGATTTCATCGCTGCTGAGCGCGAGCAAGGCAGACACGTCAGTTACAGTTGCGAAGGATTTCTGGGAGACTACGAAGGGAAGGTGCGCGACCACCTCTACCAATGTGCTGCCGGCGTATCGGTAGCCTCGATTTTGATAGACGGCAACATCAGCGCCTGCACCTCCATCCGCGGCAAGTATTACCAGGGCAATATCTACCACGACTCGTTTTGGGAAGTGTGGGAAAACGGTTTCCAAAACTACCGCAACCACCGATGGATGCGGGAGAAAGAGCCGTGCAAAGACTGCAAAGTGTGGCGCTACTGCGAAGGCAACGGCATGCACCTCAGAGAAGAAAACGGCGACCTGATGACCTGCCACTACAAAAGAATTGCTGATTTCTGATTTCTCCAGATATTGAGACAACGAAACAAAAGAAGAACAACAACATGAGAGAGCAACAACCGATACGACTGGATGTAGAGAAAGTGGTCCGCGAGAAGATGCAAGGACGCTACGTGCCACGGCTGCTCGTCAGATGGTTGCGGCACATCGTTCACGAAGACATTTTCAACAAATTCTTTGCAGCCCATCCCGACCTGACAGACTACGACTTCATTCGGGAGGTGATAGGTCCGAATCTGCTAAATGCCACTGTGGAGATAAAAGGTTTGGACAATATCCCCCAAAAGGGTGAGCCGCTCTTCTTCGTCAGCAATCATCCGTTAGGCGGATTAGACGGTATGATTGAAGCGCTGGTGCTCGGTGAATACAGGGGTAAACGGTTGCGCGTTATCGTCAACGAACTGCTGATGAACCTCAAGCCGCTTCAGGGAATATTTGTGCCGGTGAGTGTTGGTGCCGGCAGGCAATCGAAGGACAAAGCCGCCGTATTGGAAGACCTCTATGCTTCCGACCACGACATTCTCACTTTCCCCTCCGGCAAGTGCTATCGCATTATTGACGGCAAACTGCAAGACCCGGAGTGGAAGAAAAGTTTCATCCGCAAAGCCGTTCAATACAAACGCAACGTAGTGCCTGTCCATTTTGAAGGACAGAACTCCAACTTCTTCTATAAGTTGGCACTCTGGCGCACCCGCTTGGGTATCAAGCAGAACATCGAGATGCTGTTTCTGGCAGATGAGATGTTCAAAGCCACAGGTAAACATTTCCGTGTACATGTAGGCAAGCCCATCCCGTGGCAGACTTTCGACGAAAGCCGCACCACCGCCGAGTGGGTGGAATACGTAAGGAAACAAAGCTATGGTTTAGTTGAAGTTTAGAAGAAGTTTAGTTGAATAAATACGCCTGAAAGAAAGACAACGCACCACTTTTAACCGAAAAGTCGGACGTGAAAGAAGTTAAAAATACAATTCATAAATTCTAATTGATGAAAGATATCATCCCCGCAGTGGACCGTTCACTGCTAAAAAAAGAGTTGACCAAAGACCATTTCTTGCGCCCCACCAACAAGGCAGGCAACGAGATTTACGACCTCACCGCCCACGATGCTCCCAACGTAATGCGTGAGATAGCCCGTCTGCGCGAGCTTTCCTATCGCGAGGGAGGCGGCTCCACCGGTGAGGAGATGGATATAGACGATATGGATACGATGCCGATGCCCTACCATCAGCTCATTGTCTGGGACCCCGAGCAAGAAGAGATAGTCGGTGGATACAGGTATCTGTGGCTGAAAGACTGCACCTTCTCTCCTGACGGTCAACCCTATATTACTTCCGCTCACCTATTCCGCTATACCGACTATTTCATCAAGCACTATCTGCTGCATACCATTGAGTTGGGTCGTGCCTGGGTGCAACCCCGTTATCAGTCGCGCGAAGCAGGAGTGAAAGCTTTGTTTGCGCTTGACAACCTCTGGGACGGTCTTGGCGCTATTTTCTACAACCATCCCGAAGTGCAGTATCTCATCGGAAAAGTGACCATCTATCCCGCCTACGACGACCTCTCCCGCAACTTGATTTATGCCTATCTGCGCCGCTATTGCAACGATGAGAAAGGACTCTTCATGCCCTATCACCCTATTGATATCTCCACCGAAGGACAACTTCTCGCAGACGATATTTTCGAAGGCGACGACCCTGTTCAGAATTTCCATATCCTGATGAAAGCGGTGAGAGCCCGCGGCACCACCATCCCGCCTATGTTCTCCGCCTATCTCAACCTCACCCCGCGCTTGCGTTTCTTTGGTAATGCCGTGAACGACGAGTTGAGCAATGTGTATGAAAGCGGCATCATGGTTTCCATCAAAGACATCTACGAAGATAAGAAAAAACGCTATATCGGCTCCTATCTGGAATATATCGGCAGTCTCATCAAAGCCCGCCGCAACCGTCTGAAAGCCACAAAGAAATAAGTATCAAATATGAACATTCGCATCGTATCACCCTCCGCCACTATCGACCCCAAGTATATCGATGGCGCCAAGCAAGTCCTCGAGAGTTGGGGACATCAGGTAAGCATTGCCGCACATGCCAAAGGACGCTATGGCGGTGCTGCCGGAACCAAAGAGGAGCGTCTGCAAGACCTCAATGATGCCTTTGCCGACCCCGAGGTGGATGCCATTCTCTGCAGTCGCGGCGGCTACGGCCTGGCACAGATAGTGGACAAAGTGCAATTCCATCAAGGCAAGCTTCTCCTCGGATTCAGCGACATTACCTGTCTGCACTGCCTCTGCGCCAACCACAACACCCCCTCGCTACACAGCATCATGGCTAAACATATCGCCACACTCCCCGAGGACAGCGAGCCTATGACAGCACTCAAGGCTATTCTCGACGGAGGTGACATCCGCTACTCTCTCCCCACCGACCCACGTTCCCGCCAGGGCAAAGCCAAAGGCATCCTGCGTGGCGGCAACCTCGCTGTGTTCGGAGGTCTGCAAGGTACACCCCTCGAAGTTAAGAAACAAGACACAGTGCTCTTCATTGAGGACGTGACAGAGCCGCATTACCGTGTTGACCGCATGCTGCAGAATCTGCGCATGAGCGGACTGTTTGCCTCCTGCAAAGCCTTCATAGTAGGACAATTCACCGACTGCGAAGACGACCCTCGCCTGAGTTGCACCTTGGAGGAGAACATACTCGGTGTACTCCGAGAATACGACATCCCGCTCCTGTATAATTTCCCCGCAGGTCATGTTGACTACAACCTGCCGCTGATGCTTAATCATGAAGTGGAGATAGAAATAGGTGAACAGCAAACAATACTAACACAAATACTGAAATAATATGAAGAAACTATTCTCTATTCTTTTGATTTCATTAGTATCCATCGGTATTCATGCTCAGATTAATGAGATATTAGGTGATTGGATTACCGCTGACGATGCCACCGGTCAGAACTACGCTATCGTTCATATCTACAAAGCCACCAACGGCAAGTACTATGGCAAGATTGCCCAAATGCTTATCCCGGGTTCGGAAAACGAGAAATGTGTTGCCTGCGAAGGTGTTGACAAAGACAAACCCATCTTAGGCATGGTTATTATCCGCGATATGGAAGAGAAAGACGGGGCATTGGTAGGCGGTCGGGTGCTCGACCCCGAAAACGGCAAGTTCTACTACGGCAAAATCAGCATTGACAAAGGTCGTCTCAAACTGCGCGGCTCACTCGACAAAGCGGGCATTTTAGGTCGTAGCCAATATTGGGAGAAAAAGAAATAGATGGAATCACGTTGGGAAATACAGTCGCTTTCGCCGCAACAACAAGCAGTGAGAGACCGTTTGGCAGCCGAACTCAATATCAACAAAGCTGCCGCGGCATTGTTGGTGCACCGAGGTCTGCTGACGGCAGAAGCCGCCCGCACTTTTATCCGTCCTTCGCTTGACCAACTTCACGACCCCTTCCTTATGCGTGACATGGATAAGGCGGTCAGCCGACTCACGAGTGCCGTTGAACACAACGAAAAAATACTCATCTACGGTGACTATGATGTGGATGGCACCACAGCTGTGGCATTAGTCTATACCTATCTCTCTTCGTTCTATCAGAATCTGGACTTCTATATCCCCGACCGCTATACCGAAGGGTATGGCATTTCGTTCAAGGGAGTGGATTATGCCGCTGAGCAAGGTTGCCGGCTTATCATTGCGTTGGATTGTGGTATCCGCAGCGACGACAAAGTAAGTTATGCCCGAGAACGCGGCATTGACTTCATCATCTGCGACCACCACCTCCCCGGCAATACCATCCCCGATGCGGTGGCAGTGTTGGATGCCAAACGCAAAGACAACACCTATCCCTTTAACGAGCTCTCCGGCTGCGGTGTGGGTTTCAAACTGATGCAAGCCTATGCTCAGCAACACAACCGCCCCTTTGAGCAACTCATCCCGTTACTTTCTCTCACAGCGATGGCGGTGGCATCGGACATAGTGCCTGTGGTGGATGAGAATCGTCTGTTGGCACATTTCGGCATATTGCAACTCAACAATCAGCCATCGGTAGGAATGCAGCAGCTTATTCAATTGGCAGGAATAGAACAAGGCAAACTGCAGATGTATGATTTACAGTTCAAAATAGGACCGCGTATCAATGCCTGCGGACGTATCCGCTCCGGCAGAGAAGCCGTCAGACTGCTCATCACAACCGACCCTCAAGAAGCAGCCGAGATAAGCAATCTGGTGAATGAGAACAACGAAAAACGTCGTTCGCTTGACCATGACATCACTGATGCCGCACTTGAGCAACTTCGCCAAGACCCCGATAACGACACTCATTGCAGCACCGTGGTTTGCGGTGAACACTGGCATAAAGGGGTGTTAGGCATTGTAGCCTCCCGCCTTACTGAGACCTACTATCGGCCCACCATCGTCTTATCGGAAGAAGACGGTATGGTGAGCGGTTCCGCCCGTAGCGCAGGCGGTTTTGATATCTATGCCGCCATCGATTCCTGCAACGACCTGCTTACCAACTTCGGTGGACACCTCTATGCCGCAGGACTCTCGATGAAAGCAGGGAATCTGCCGGAATTCAAACGCCGATTCGAGCAATATGTGTCAGCACATATTCTCCCCGAACAGAAACAGCCCGTCATTCAAGTGGAAGAGGAATTGGACTTTCAGGATATCACCAATCGTTTCTATGATGTCATCCGTTGTTTGCAACCTTTCGGACCGGGCAACCCGAGTCCCGTATTCGTTACATATAATGTGTGCAACTACCGATACACCAAAGCTGTAGGCAAGCAAAACGAGCATTTGAAACTGGATGTAACCGACCGAACAGGCTACATGCAGGGCATCGCCTTCGGTAAAGGCAGTTTTGCTCTGGCACTTCAAAACGGCAACAATGCCGATATCTGCTATGAGTTGCAACAGAACACTTTCAATGGCAAAACCACTCTACAAATGACGGTGCAAGACATCAAGATGCGTTGATAGTCTTTTCGATGATAATGATTATCGATATATCAGTATGTCGAAATAATGAGATAACGAATTAACTAAATTTCTCAAATAGATTAAACCATGAAAAAGAAGATTGTTGTTTTCACAGGTGCCGGTGTGAGTGCCGACAGTGGTGTTTCCACTTTCCGGGATGCCGATGGCTATTGGGATAAGTATCGTATTGAAGATGTCTGCACCCATGAAGCTATTGAGAGAAACCGACCGTTGGTAATTGATTTCTACAACCAGCGTCGCCGCGAGATGTATTCCGTCAAACCAAATGCAGCCCATTTGGCGTTGGCAGAGTTGGAGAAGTATTTTGACGTGCAGATCATCACGCAGAACATTGACAACCTGCACGAGCGAGCCGGCTCTACCTATATAGTACATCTGCACGGCGAAATCATGAAGCTTCGTTCATCTATTGACGAAGTTGCCACTGTACCCTGCGATGGGTGGGAACAGAAGTTGGATGCCCGCCATCCCGACGGTTCACTGCTCCGACCCTATATTGTATTCTTCGGAGAAGGTGTGCCTTTTTTCCCGATGGCTTGCGATATTGCCTCCACCGCCGATATCTTCATTGCCATCGGCACTTCGCTCGCAGTGTATCCGGCAGCCTCCCTGCTTCAGTACGTGCGAAAGGATGTGCCCATCTACTTTGTTGACCCCGGCACTCCCGCCTTCGGTAGCTTAAGCAATCGCATCACACATATTCAGAAACGCGCCGCCGAAGGTGTTCCCGAACTCTGCCGAATGCTTATTGACAGCGAGAAGTGACAAACAAAGTAAAGACTATAGTAAGGGCGACCCATGAGGGTCGCCCTTACTATGCAGACTGCTAAAACGCCACTCTGATGCCGCCGTGAGCATTGATGCCAGCTTGGGCATAATACCAAGGTGAGTAATAACGACTTCCATCGGTGAACTGACACATCCAGTTGCCGCCATTGGACTCGTATTTGGCATTGAACATATTGTTGACCTGTGCCAACAAAGTTATATCGGGCCACGGCTTAGGCAAAGGCAATGTGTACTGCAACGTCATATTTGTTACCGTATAGGGCTTCAATATCGCCTCCTCTGACATCGTATTATCGAGGTATTGTTTCGACACCACCTGCGTTTGTATATCTCCACGGAAGCCTTTATAGGCGAAGGTGAAAGTGTTACTGAAAGTAACTGTCGGTGAGAAGGCAATCGTCACATCACCGAAGTTAACCTCCTGTTGTGGCAAATCGTTCCAGTCCATATCATACATCTCCACCCAATCGGAGTAGTTCAGTATCTTGTTGCGAGAAACTGTCAGAGCCGTCTCCCACTGAAACCAATCCACGGGCATCACACCGCCTGTCATTTCAATACCCATACGGAAACTGTTGGGCACATTGCGTGTCAAGTAAGCACCGGTGTCACTGTATTTGCCGGTGAGAACAAGCTGATTCTTATAGTCCATGTAATACAGATTGACACCTGCATGCCACCGCTCAACGCGATAGTTGTATCCCAATTCGTAGTCGAAGAGGTGTTCCGGCAAGGGAATATCGTGTTCACCGGCTTCCGTGAAGTTTTTGCGGGTGGGTTCGCGGTTAGCCATAGCAAAGGTGAAATAGACTTCATGTCCATGGTCTTGGTAGGTGATACCGGCTTTTGGGTTGAAGAAATGGTAGTGTCGGGTGGCATATAATCCCTGCAAATCCTCATCGTTAATGCCGCCCAAGTTATAATAGACATAGCGGTATTGCAAGTCGCCGTACAGGGTCAGACGCTTGTGTTGCTGATTGATGACACGCCAGTTGGCTTTGGCATAGAGGTTGGCATCCAGTTTGTCGGCTTGGTTGCGATAGTATTCAACATTGTGAACACTGGCGTAAGTGAAGTCGCTAACGATACCCCAGTGTTTACCGATATAGTGGTTGCAGGCTCCGCCGATACTGAGGTCGGCAGGATGGGAGCGGTAGTTGAAACTGAAGACACCTCCGTAGAAATGGTTATCGAGATGTTTTTCACGGATAAAATTACTCCGCTTGATGGTATTTCCGAGTGTGTCCGTATAATTCTCAAGTCCGAAACTGCTGTATTTTTTGTCTGCCTTCATCTGCTCATAATATCCGTTGCCATGTGTATAATGGAGCGTGAGTTTCATATCCCACCGCGGGGCAAGATATTGTGAGAGATGGAGTTGAAAATGCTGTTGCTGATAGTTGTCGGTTTGGTCGGGATAATAGCAGATATTCCCGTTCTCATCGGTATATTCGCCGGCAGGGTTATAGCGGCGGTCGGTTGCCAAATCAGCAGCACTGACTCCATCCCACGCCATATAAGTGCGTTCTGTTCCTCCGAAGGCAGAAAGCGACACTTGTGTTTTCTCTCCGTAATAACCGAGTGCGGCATGATAAGAGAACAGGTCTGACTTGGCACGATAGAGATAACCGTTGCTGTTCACCTTGCTGAGTCGAGCCTCTACTCGCCAATGGCGAGGCAAGCGCACCTCCGCCTGTATCATCTCACGAAAAGTGTTATACATACCGCCGTTGAACTGCAGATTGGCAGACACCATACGCGAGGTGTCGGCGGTGGGGTGCAAAGTTTCCATATTGATACTTGCCCCGAAGGCGGCACTACCATTGGTAGAAGTGCCTACTCCTCGTTGAACATTGAGGTGACTGATGGAATTAGCCATATCGGTCATGTTCACCCAAAAGACGGTTTGACTTTCGGAATCGTTGAGCGGCACATCGTTTATCGTCATGTTGATACGAGTGTGGTCGGTGCCACGCACACGAAAATAGGTGTAGCCTATACCGAGTCCATCGTCAGAAGTGACAACAAGAGAGGGGGTTTGGGTAAGCAGATAGGGCAGGTTTTGACCTGTGTTCTGACGGTTCAGTTCTTCTCCTGACAGTTCCTGATGCGTGTGAGTGGGCTGTTGAAGTCTTCCTGTCACCTGAACCTCGCCTATCTCACGGCCAATAATAGTGATGGTGTCCTGCTCTTGGTTTTGCGCTTGTGTAGCGACTGTTGCCAATACCCCCAAAAGGGGGATAAAAAGAAAACGCTTTGTCATTTTTCCTTAGTGTTCAACGGGAATTATGCCAAAGCGACTGCCGAGCATTCTGCTTGAACTTCCTAAACGGATTTACGTGAAAAGACTGCCATAGAGAATAGCGCCCTGCATCATTTTAGTGAATAGCAGCCGTGTCTCTTGTTGAGCCGTTCCACCCGCTCGAGGTTCATAGGGTATAATCTCAGCCAATTAGAAATTAGAACTCATATTTCTCTTGGCACCCCCGTCAAACTGATTGCAAAGATACTATTATTTCTCTATACCGCAAAATTATTTTTTCCGGTGGATTATCAGTTGTGGAAAAATTGCCAAATTTTTTGGTGATTTTTTTTGCTGAAAAAGGGTAAAAATGGTCAATTTTATGCCTATAACATTCACATAATAAGAATATTATACCACAAAGTATGCACGATGTCCGCTGTATGTCCGCTATATGTCCGCTAAAAAGGTGCTCTTTTTTGAGGAAAAAACGGAGTGAGTTTACGTGGAAAAATTGCCAAATTTTTTACCAGCATTTCGTCAACGGGTTAAATATATAACCATCTAAGTATCATAAGTTATTGCTATTTTTTGCATTTTTTAGGAAAAATTTATCATTTTTTCGCTTTCTTTTGTATTCTTTTGTATAAGGTATTGCACATTTTGCTTATAGTTTATAAATTTGCTCGTTTTTTCGCTGAGAAGCGAAACAATCCAACAGAAAATCTAATAACACACCATACCATGAAAAAACACCAACTCTTTGCGGGTCTTCTGCTCGTAACCCTTTCATTGACTACACAAATTGCTTTGGCAACGGGTCCTTCTTCCGGCTATTATAGCAGTATAGACGGAAAGTCGGATGCTAATTTGCGTGATGCATTGTATTCTATAACCAGTGCGGGTCCGACAGGTATGTCGTATGATGGACTATGGACAGCCTATAAAACAACAGATGTCTATCCTACCGGTCATGCCAATGCAGGCAAAATTTGGGATATGTACGGCGATTGCAGTTTTACTTATTCCTCCGATCAATGTGGTAATTATAGTAATATTTGTGATTGCTACAACCGTGAACACTCTTTGCCTAAATCATGGTTTAATGAGAAGACTCCTATGTACTATGATTTAGGCCATATTGTGCCGACAGATGGAAAAGTAAATTCGTATCGTTCCAACTATCCGTTTGGTATTGTCAGCAGTGGTACGACTTATACCGGTGGAAGCAAATTGGGAACAGCTTCTTCTGTTACTATTTCCAACACCATTGTTAACACTTCCGGCTCTACCACACAATCATGTTCAAGTGCTAAGGTATTTGAACCTGTAGATGACTATAAAGGTGACTTTGCTCGAATGTACATGTATATGCGGGTCCGCTACTATAATACAAACTTTACTCAGGATGGCACTTATGGTCAATACCATTTTAGCACCACCTATACCAAAGCCGGTTATTATGGTTTGACTGCCTATTCAGTAGCCTTACTTATGAAATGGCACCGTGAAGACCCTGTTTCTCAAAAAGAGTTAGATCGTAACGACGGTATGGAATCGGTGCAGGGAAACCGCAATCCCTTTATTGATTACCCAGACCTGGCAGAATATCTATGGGGAAACAAAACCGGCACAAGTGTAAGTTTATCTTCTTTGACATCAGCCTATGACTCAGGCTCGTCTTCTTCTACTTCTATTACGGTATCTCCTTCTTCTGTTACTTTTGATGCCACGGCTCAATATGGCAGCAGTACGCAGACCATCACCGTCACAGGTTCAGGTCTGACAGCCGCCATCTCGCTCGCCATCAGCGGCGCCAACAGCAGTTACTTCTCGCTGAGCAGCAGCAGTATCACCAAAGCTAATGCTAACAGCAGTAACACCATCACAATTACTTACACTCCTACTGCCACTGGTACACATACTGCTACACTTACCCTCACCAGCGGTTCTACCACCAAGACAGTCACCCTCACCGGCTCATGCGGAGCTACCAGAACCATCAAATGGTATGTGAATGGCTCGCAATACACCACCGGCAGTCCGACCACTGCTGTCATCAGTGGAGGTACTATCAGCACATTGCCCACCTCGCCTGCTTCATCGGCTTGTGATGGTAGTAAAGTGTTCGTTGGTTGGACCACCTCGCAGATATCTTCAGCACAGAATTCGGCACCTTCCCCACTCTACACTTCTGCTTCAGAGATACCTGCCATCACTTCGAATACCAACTTCTATGCAGTATTTGCAACCAGCAGCGGAAGTGGTAGCGGCAGTGTTGATTTCATTGGCGAATTTAACGGCAGCGGAACAAGCGGAACAGGATCTTCTATGTCCGCGACAAAGAATGGCATAACGCTAACATTCTCTTTGGGCTATGGTGCATCTACAACACAAGTTCGTTCCTATGCAGGTGGTACTCTCACTTTCTCGTCAAGCAGTGAAATAACAGGAATATCGTTTACAACAAATACCACAAAGGGAAATGCTACTGATTTAGCTTTGACAAGTGGTGGTGGCACCTATACTTCGGCATCAACTACCGGAACATGGAGTGGTTCTTCAACAAATTTGGTATTTACTAATTCCACCAAACAAATACAATTCACAGCTATTACCGTAACTTATAGCAGCACTTCCTATTCCGGCTACATCACCGAGTGTTCGTCCTCCTCTTCTTGCACAACAGCACCTACGGTGAAAGCGGCATCTGTAAGTGATGTCACCACCACCACGACAACGGCAACCTGCTCAAGCGGTATATCCTCACTTGGTTCTACCGGTTGCAGCATCACGGCATACGGTTTTGTATATGGTACTACCTCCAACCCGACACTCGACACCGGCACCGCCATACAAGTAGGAACAACCTACACCACCACCGGCACCTCGTTCTCTACCTCGCTCAGCGGACTTAGCTCCAGCACCCTCTACTACGTACGACCGTATGCCACCAACGGATATGGTACCGCCTATGGCTCGCAAGCTTCGTTCACCACCAAAACACCTACATCCTATACCGTGACATGGAAAGTGAACGGCTCTACCTATACCACCGGCAGTCCCACCACCTCCGTCACCGAAGGCAGTCAGGTAACCAAACTGCCTACAGCACCTTCTGCACCCTCGGCTTGCTCAGACTACAGCTTCGTTGGATGGAGCGAAACCAACATCGGCTCTACCGCTGTTACCTCCGCCCCGACCGACCTCTTTACCGTAGCCTTCGGCTCACCCGTAATCAGCAAAGCTACAACTTTCTATGCGGTGTTCTATGAACTTAGCGGAAGTGGCAGCTCCTCTTCTGTGACGGATAATCTGACAATAACTACCACCGGTGTGACATCCGGCACGAACACCTATTCTTCATGGACAGAAAAAACCGCTTCTTCTGATGCTGTTTATGCAGGCAATAGTGCAGGGGGTAATTCTTCTATTCAATTGCGTTCCAACTATAATAATTCCGGTATAGTGACAACCACCTCAGGCGGCACACCCACCAATGTAACTCTTACATGGAACAGTAACTCTACAAACGGAAGAACCATCAATGTATATGGTAAAACTACAGCATATTCCTCTGCTTTTGATCTATATGATTCAAGCACTTACGGAACATTATTGGGTACTATTGTTTACGGAACTTCCACTTCATTAGATATATCCGGAACCTACCCCTACATAGGTATTCGTTCCAATAGCGGAGCTCTCTATCTTGACAATATTGCCATCACATGGAGCACAAGCTCAGGTGGCAGCACAGCTGAATATATTACCGAATGTGCAGCAGCCTCCACCTATACCATTACATGGGATGCTACCACCAACGGCGGCAGCTGTGCTACTTCAACAACGGATGTAACTTCAGGCAGTGCTATCAGTACGGCTATCAGTTCTCTGCCCACCGCCACCAAGACAGGCTACACCTTCAACGGTTGGTTCACAGCTGCCACAGGTGGCACACAGATAACCACCTCCACTATTCCGACAGGCAATGTGACCTACTACGCCCACTTCACCATCAACTCACATACCCTGACGGTAGCAGCCAGTCCGTCTTCCTACGGTACGGTCAGCGGAGGAGGAACCTACGACTACGGCACTTCGCATACCATCACCGCTACAGCCAACACCGGCTATACCTTCTCCTACTGGTCGCTCAACGGCAGTTCCGTCAGCACCTCCGCCTCCTACAGCGTCACTATGCCTGACGAGGATGTAACCTACACGGCTGTGTTTACGGCAAGCACCAACACGGCTTACACTGTTCAACACTACAAACAGAACACCTCTCTGGACGGTTACGAACTGGCTGACACAGATAGCAAGACAGGTACTACAGGCGCAACAACCGCTGCTGCTACAAAGTCTTACACCGGCTTCACCGCTCAGTCGTTCAACCAAGGCACCATCGCTGCCGACGGCAGTACCGTGATAACCATCTATTACGACCGTAACACCTATACCGTTTCTTACCAGAAAGGCTATTATGGCTCTGGCAGTACTGTAACCGATACCAAGTATTACGGCGTGGATCTGACCTTGCGTTCCACTGCTTCGTTTACGCGCACCGGATATAAGATTGCGGGTTGGTCAACCAACACTGACGGAACCAGCAAAGCCTACGACTTGGGCGGGACTTACACTGCCAACTCTGCAGTTACACTCTATCCTTATTGGGAGAAAGAGACTTATACTGTCACTTACAATCCGGGGTCTTACGGTACCGGAGATGAGTTCACCGATACCAAGACTTACGGAACAGCCTTGACCCTCTCCAGCAACACCTTCACTCGCACAGGCTATACACAAACAGGTTGGTCGATCAACTCTGATGGTTCAACGAAAGATTATAACTTAGGAGGTTCTTACACCACCAATGCCGTCATCACGCTTTACCCCTACTGGACTATCAACACCTATACCATCACATGGGTAAACTACGACGGCACCGTGCTCGAAACCGATAATAGCGTACCATACGGCACCACACCTACCTATGACGGATCCACACCTGCACGCGATGCCACGGAGCAATATAACTATACCTTCACCGGTTGGAGTCCGTCAGTGACTGTAGCCTCCGCAGACATCACGTATACTGCACAATTCTCCAGCGCACTCAATACCTATACCATTACCTATAACAAAGGTGACTACGGAACGGGTAGTGTGGCTGCAGGCACAAAAACGTATGGCGTAAGCTTTACCCTCTCATCATCTAAGTTCACACGTACAGGCTATACTCAAACAGGCTGGTCGGTCAATTCTGATGGTTCAACAAAAGATTATAACTTAGGAGGTTCTTACACCACCAATGCTGCTATCACCCTTTATCCCTATTGGACAGCTAATACATACACCATCACATATAATAAAGGATCCTACGGAACGGGTACTAATACCACAGATACGAAGACTTATGGCGTGGACTTGACCCTCAAAGGGGCTATCTTCACACGCACAGGATATACACAGAAAGGTTGGAGCACCAGCACGTACGGAACTCCGAAAGACTATGACTTGGGCGGGACTTACACTGCCAACTCAGCCATCACGCTCTACCCCTATTGGGAACTCAATACCTACGAGATAACCTACGAGTCAGGCGACTATGGAACAGGCTCTGTTGAATCTACCACCAAGACCCACGGTACGGCTGCCACCCTCTCCAGCAACACCTTCACTCGCACAGGCTATACACAAACAGGTTGGTCGATCAACTCTGATGGTTCAACGAAAGATTATAACTTAGGAGGTTCTTACACCACCAATGCCGTCATCACGCTTTACCCCTACTGGACTATCAACACACATACCCTGACAGTGGTTGCTAGTCCGGCGGCTTACGGTATGGTCAGTGGAGGTGGAACCTATAACTATGGAACGGCACACACCATCACCGCTACTGCCAACACAGGATACACTTTCTCTTATTGGTCGCTCAACGGCAGTTCGGTCAGCACCTCGGCATCTTACAGCGTAACCATGCCTGACAACGATGTAACCTACACAGCTGTGTTTATCCCAAGCACCAATACAGCCTACATCGTTAAGCATTGGCAGCAGAATATCAATGATGACGACTATACCGAAGTAACGGCTGACCGTCAGAACCTGA
>ERZ842401.137-NODE-137-length-95081-cov-5.489571_pt1 | contig 95081 bp, 87 predicted proteins | sample MGYA00521270_ERZ842401 | MGnify/ENA primary metagenome ERZ842401 (study PRJEB31892, sample SAMEA3878208) | bioreactor metagenome | biome: Moose rumen | place: Sweden | collected 2011-10 | study: EMG produced TPA metagenomics assembly of the PRJEB12797 data set... | reverse complement strand
GGTCTAGGTCGTAGCCCTCTCAAGGCTAAAACACGGGTTCGAGTCCCGTTGAGGCTACCAAAATTTAAAAATCTGAAATGTATTAAAATTTAATTTTTATTCCGTCCGTTTAATAATTTCTCAATTGTCACATACAAATTTGTAAAATTTAAAAGTTAATACAACAAAAAAAATTTAATTCTGTTATTCTAATACAAATATAAAAATATAAAGTTTTGCGAAAGGATTTTGAATTTTGACTCGTAAAAAAATTATTTCAAATATAATTCCGTCAATTGTCGTTGAATTAATGATCTTAATTTATAATTTGGCTGACACTTTTTTTATAGCTCAAACAAATGACCCGTTACAAGTTGCAGCAGTATCACTCTCAACCCCTGCGTTTATGGTTCTCGGAGCTTTAGGCGTGATTTTCATGGTCGGCGGATTGTCGTGCATTTCGAGAGCTTTAGGAGCAAAAAGAAAATTCAGAGCCGATAATATAGCTTCGTTTACAGTTTGGACGAGTATTATAACAGGAATTATTACGTCAATAATATTAATTTTGTTCATGAAAAATATTTTAAATTTAATTGGCGCGAGTCCTGATACTTTTGAATTTGCATATAATTATTTAATGATCGTCACATGTTCCGGCCCTGTAATATTATTTAACCTGGCAGCATCCGGGATAATGCGTTCCGAAAATCATGCAGGTGTTGCAATGGCAGGGCAGATTATAGGCAATATCGTAAATATAATTTTAGATCCGATAATGATTTTATATTTTAACTGGGGAATAACCGGCGCGGCAATTGCTACGGTAATCGGAAATATCTGCGGAGGAATTTATTACGTAATCTGTTTTATTTTGGGGAAATCATCATTAAGCATAAGTATAAAAAAATTTAGATGTATGCCCGGAGTTTTTTATATTGGTATTCCTGCATGTTTAGATCCTATTTTGATGAGTGTCTCTCAAATGACTTTAAATTCTCTGATTTCAAATTATGGAGATATGCCCGTAGCTGCGAATGGTGTCGCCATGAAAATTAATCAGATTGTTACGTTAATAGCAATGGGAACGGGACAAGGAGTCCAGCCGTTAATGGGATTTTGCATCGGGGCGAAAGATTTAAAGAATTATAAAAAAGTTTTATATTTTGCGTTAAGATTCATAACGATAACGAGTTTAATTTTAATTGGGACTTGTTATTTTTTTGCGCCGAAAATTTCAGCGATGTTTTTAACGGAACCTTCAGCGTTTAAATATTCAGTTGATTTCACAAGAATTTTTTTGAGTAGCAGTTTAGCATTTGGGATATTTTTTGTATTTACAAATTCGCTTCAAGCTATGGGAGCTGGCAGGGCTTCGTTTATTTTGAGCGTGTGCCGGCAATTAGCAATTTATATCCCGGCCATGTATATTTTAAATTATTTTGCTGGCGAATATGGATTAATTTGGGCGTTGCCTGTAGCTGAAGTTATTTCATTAGCGCAAACATTTTTTATTTACGGTAAAATTATTTTTAATCCGTTCAAATTGAACGAGGCATAAAAATTTTTTCAAGGAAGGGCTTGACAATGAAACAAAATGAGCTAAAATCCGAACTACGAACTACGAACTACGAACTACGAACAAGGTATTTTGTGCACTTTTTAATATTTCTAATGAACATTTATTGAAAGATCACGGTTTAATCAGTTATGGAATGCATAAATATTTTGGATATGATTCGTTTATGGCGACTTACCAAAATGGAGAATATCCAAATTTAAAATTTTTGCCTGGCGTAAGGGTTGAATTTATTCCGAGAATTACGGGAGATTTTGTGAAGGATGCCTGCGTTTGGCTTCGTGAAAATTCGAATAGGATTGACGTAATATACAGTTTTCATTTTGGTAAGCGTACATATAAATTCATTCGCGAATTTGAAAAACATAATAAAAACGGAAAAATATATGTTGAGCTTGATGGCTGGCAGACAGCTCCTAAAAAATATAAATTATTGAAGCCTCGAAATTTGGTAAATTATTTTAGAAATCTTTATATTTTGCGTAATGCCTTCGTAGTTACGGAATTTAATGAGAATGTTGAAAAACTTTCAAAGAGCTGGCATCATAAAATAGGCTGTGTTCCAAATCCAATTAATCCGGACGAAATAAAGGAATTTAAAAATTTTACTGAGCGCGAAAATATTATTTTTACGTCTGGACGGCTCGGAACTCATCAAAAAGCTACGGAAATTTTATTAAATGCGTTTACGAAAATCTGCGATAAAATTCCAAATTGGAAATTAAAACTGGCCGGAAAATTTCGAGAAAATATTAACATCGCCGATGAATTTTTTAAAGCACATCCGGAATTAAAAGACCGCGTAATTTTTGCCGGAATGATCAACGATCGAGAGCAGTTAATAAATATGTATCGAGAATCAAAAATATTTGCGTTTCCTTCGAGGTTTGAAAGTTTTGGGATCGCGTTGAGTGAAGCAATGTCTCAAGGTTGTTTCCCGATTGTGAGTAATATTCCGTCGAGTAGATTTTTAACGGAAAATTTTAAATTTGCGTATTATCATGAAGTCGATGACGTAAACACGCTGGCCGAAAAATTATTATATGCCTGCACGCATGAAAACGAGATCGAAAATTTAGCGCGCGAAGGCCAAAAAGCAATAATTAAACGTTGCAATTTAGAAAAATGCTGTAAAACTATTCAGAAAGGATTAAATTTAAATTCTTGACATAAAATATTTTAACGCTTAACATTTACCGTAATTTTTTAGACGAGGGAGGAATTTTTAATTATGAAAACCGTGAATTATTTTTCAGCTCAAAATTTTTCCTCTCGCGCGTACGTTCCATTCAAAAAGATAAAGCGTGTTAGCTCGTTTTGTCTCTGAATGGATGGATGTAAATTTTTATGATCGTGGATTATATGCCGCCATTCAGTTTAAGGGCGGTTTTTTTGTTATTGTGCAAACGCAAATTTTTTTCAGGAGGTTTTTTTAAATGACCGATAAACCAATTTTTAAAGGCGTTGCAACTGCTTTAATTACTCCGCTAAATTCTAATGGCGTGGATTATGAAGCATTAGGGAAATTAATAGACTGGCAAATTAATCAGGGTATTAACGCCCTCGTAATTGCTGGAACAACCGGCGAAGGTGCTACGCTTTCAGACGAGGAACATAAAAAAGTAATTGCTTATTCAGTCGAACGAGCTAATAAAAAAATTCCTATCATCGCAGCTACCGGATCAAATGAAACTGATTACGCCGTATCAATGACAAAATTTGCGTGTAAAGCAGGAGCCGATGCAGTTCTTGTCGTTACACCTTATTATAATAAAGCTACTCAAAACGGACTCGTAACAATGTATAAAACTATCGCAGATGCTTCGAGCGTGCCACTAATTTTATATAACGTTCCGTCGAGAACTGGTATTAATATCGAGCCTGAAACTTATTTGAAATTAGCAGATCACCCAATGATAAAAGGCATTAAAGAAGCTAACGGAGATATTTCAAAAATTATGAAGACTTTTAATTTAATCGGCGGTAAATTAGATGTATATTCCGGCAATGACGATCAAATTATTCCGATTATGGCCGCTGGAGGTTTGGGCGTAATTTCTGTTTTGTCGAATATCGCTCCGGCTCAAACTGTCGAAATGTGTAATAAATTTTTCGCTGGAGATTTAAAAGGCGCGAACGATATGCAATTAAAATATTTGCCGTTGATTAATGCCCTTTTCAGTGAAGTAAATCCCATTCCGGTTAAAGCAGCTATGAATAAATTAGGCTGGTGCGAAAATTATTTAAGACTCCCATTAACTCAAATGGAAGAAGCTCATTATATTAAGCTGGAAAATTTAATGAAAGAACAAGGAATAATTTAACATGAAAATTATAATTAACGGTGCAGCCGGCAAAATGGGAAAAATTCTCACCGACATGGCCGAATCAGAAAATATAAATGTTGTTGCTAAAATCGATATTGCTTTTAACGATGACCCTAAAAATAATATTTATTCGAGCCTCGAAAATTTTAACGGTGAAGCTAATTGTGTTATAGATTTCTCGAATCATAAAGCCGTAAATAATTTAATTGCATATTGCTTAAAAAATAATTTGCCGGTGTTGATCGCTTCAACTGGACATGACGAAAACGAAGTAAAATTAATTCATGAAGCTTCAAATAAAATTCCGGTCTTTCAATCGGCTAATATGTCGCTTGGGATTGCTGTGCTTGCGGATTTGGCTAAACGTACAGCGGAAAATTTTCCAGGTTGCGACATCGAAATAATTGAAGCTCATCACAATCAAAAATTAGATGTTCCAAGCGGGACAGCGTTATTATTAGCTGACAGAATCAACGAAGCGAGAAATTTAAAATTAAATATTGGCCGTCACGAAAACGGTAAACGTTCAGCCGATGAAATAGGAATACACTCATTAAGATACGGCGCAGAAGTCGGGACGCATGAAATAATTTTTGCGACTGCTCAGGAAAAAATTACGCTCAAACACGAAGCCAACAGCCGGGCATTATTTGCGAGTGGAGCTTTAACGGCTGCGAAATGGTTAATTAATCAGAGTGCAGGACTTTATAATATGCGCGACATGTTGAAATAATTTTAAATCTGGTGTTGTAGTGTTTCGAAATTCTGGATAAAAATAATTTTGTACAGCACCAGAATAATTTTATAGAATCAGCATCACAATATAAAATTTTCTCTTTTCAATGAGCACAAATAATTGTCAAATTTTCCGAAATCTGTATCACCATAATAAATATATTCGCCATTAAAATTTACTTTACTTGTAAAACTTTCAAATTCTGACCCATCCAAATATTTTTCATAAACAGTGTTAATATAACTTTTAAAATTAGTGCTGCACTGTTTTTCAAATTTTACCGGCCTTGAAATTTCGAACATACTGCAATATTTGCTAAATTGTTTAGTATCCGAAATATCATAAGCAGGTATTGCCAAATTAACACATTGCGGATATTGAAATTCATTCTCACCTTGTGCTGAAAGATATGCGATCCCATCTATTCCGACATTGTGCATAATTTTCATAAGACTTTGAGAGATTAAGTACTCATATTTAATTTTTCTATCGTTTTCAGTAACTGTGAAGGAGACAGCTAACAACAAAGGATATAATTTCAGCATGTCGGATTGTAATTTTATTCTCATAGCTGTTTCTTGTGAATCGTCAAAATTATTATTATGTTGTATGCCGTCGATCAGGTATTGAGAAAATGTTAAAGCCAATATTTTTAATTTTTTCCCTTCATCGTTCGGCACAAAAACAGAACAATATATTTCATTTTCATCATCAGATTTCAAACGGCATTCTTGAGCGCAAACAAGCGAAGTAACACCAAGATAAAGGCAGGGAATTCCAACGCTGCTAAATCTCATATTACTTGCTTTATCTCTTTTTTTATACGGCAGGTGGACAATATCATTTAACGATGAAATATCGCAAGTGTTTTCAGGCTTCTTTATACGTAATCTGAAAAATGTAAGATCGGTTTCCATCATTTTTTTATATTCAGCTTCATAACCTGAACTATGCAAATTTTCAAATGGAGCAATTGCCCTAAAAGCATAGGATTTATTAAGCTCACTATAAAATAACGAATTTTCCGTAACATCTTTAAGCATTTCTTTTAATAATATTTCTGCTTCAGTTTGTTTTTTATTCTTGAGGCTTGTAAAAATTATTTTGATTGATTCACAATTCTTTTTTACTGTTTCGATTAAATCCAGCTCGTATATAAATGGCGGTCTTCGAAGTGCGTTTAAATATTTGTCGAGTTCCATAAATAATTTTTTTTCGTATTCGCAATTTGTGTTTACTTTTATTGGCAAATTTGTAACATTTATATTTCTGTCAATATATGTATACCCTTTTTGATTAAATATTATTCTTGGTTTATGAAGCTTCCCATTTTTGTCTATTATAATCACCCTTTTATTATTCATGTAAAATCACCTTCAGAATTTTTTATTTAACCGTATGTAAATTTTATGAATATTATTTTAAAATTAAAAACAGAAATTTAAAAAAAAGGTGATCAACTTGGAAGCTCAGGAAATTATAAAATATATCGCTGATTCTAAAAAGAAAACTCCAGTAAAAATTTATTTGCGCGAAAAATCCCCAATCGATTTCAGCGACACTAATGCAAGAATTTTCGGAACTGGCGATAAAATTATTTTTGGCGAATGGGTCGAATTAAAAGAAGTTATTAATTTAAATACTGACAAAATCGAAGACATAATTATTGAAAATGAATGCAGAAATTCAGCTATACCATTGCTCGATTTAAAAGATATTCCCGCAAGAATCGAACCAGGCGCAATAATCCGAGAAAATGTTTCAATCGGAAAAAATGCCGTCATAATGATGGGAGCTGTTTTAAATATTGGCGCAATCGTCGGAGAAAATTCTATGATCGACATGAACGCAGTTTTAGGAGGCCGAGCAACCGTCGGGAAAAATTGCCATATTGGAGCAGGCGCAGTTTTAGCCGGAGTAATTGAACCAGCTTCAGCAAAGCCCGTCATAATTGAAGATAATGTTTTAATCGGAGCAAATGCCGTAATAATTGAAGGTGTTCACGTTGAAAAAAATTCCGTTGTTGCTGCCGGAGCTGTAGTAATCGAAGACGTTCCGGAAAATAAAGTTGTCGCAGGTTGCCCAGCTAAAATTATTAAGGATAAAGACCAAAATACTACGCTTAAGACTGCTTTACAGGAATCGCTGAGGAAAATTTGAGCATGATAAATTTTTTAACTGAAGCCGAAATTTTACGACCAAAATTAATAAATATCCGCCGTGAACTGCATCAAAATCCTGAAGTTGGCAATAACGAATTTAAAACGGCTGAATTGATCGAAAAATTTTTAAGCGAGATCGGAATTAAATTTAAACGCGTGATTAATACCGGGATAATCGCAAAATTAAACGGAAAATTGCCGGGTAAAAATTTAGCTTTACGCTCCGACATTGACGCGCTTCCGATTAACGAAGAGAACGACATAAATTTTAAATCAAAAAATCCCGGAGTTATGCACGCTTGCGGCCATGATGTTCATATGACAAGTTTGCTCGGCGCAGCAATGCTCTTAAAAAATCACGTCAACGAATTAAAAGGCACAGTAACATTTATTTTTCAGCCTGATGAAGAAGGTAACGGCGGAGCTGAACGAATGATTAAAGCAGGTTGCCTCGAAGATGTAAATTTAATATTTGGTGCTCATGTTTCCCCAGAATTACCGGCCGGGCACGTTGGATTTAAATACGGAAAATTTTACGCAGCCTCCGAAGTTTATAAAATTAATATATTCGGCAAAAGCTGTCACATCGCTAAAAAATCCGAAGGCATTGACGCTCTTTTAACTGGTGCAGAACTCGTGCGGGAAATTTTGAACATGAATAACGAAAATGTTTTAATTTCAGTCGGAAAATTTCATTCTGGAACAGCTGTTAATATAGTTCCTGGACTCGCAGAATTAGCCGGGAGCATCAGAGTTTTCGGTGTTGAGAACCGCAAAAAAATTTGTGATGAATTAATCTCCCGTGTAAACAAAACAGCAAATAAATTTAATGCGAAGCCCGAAATTATTTTAACTGAAGGTTATCCCGGAATAATTAACGATGACAAAATGACCAAATTAGCCGAAAATTCCGCGCGTGAACTTTTAGGAAATGATCGGGTTCATGTTTTGAAAAATTCTACGATGATGAGCGAAGATTTTGGAAGTTATTTATTACGTATACCGGGAAGTTTTTATCATTTTGGCGCAGGGTGTGATTTGCCTCTTCACAGTAATAAATTTTTGCCTGTTGACGATGCGTTTATAACGGCTGCTGCTCTTCATGCGAAAATAATTTTTAACGCGAATAAATAAAATAAAAATAAAATGACTGGAACTGAAATAAATTTAAATCAAATGTTAACGCGCCGTGAAAATAGAGCGTACGAACAGAATTTATTATTGAATAAATATAATTGTCCTGTAATTTCGTTTTGCATGAATATTCCCGGCCCGATTAAGACGAACGAGCAAATTAAAAAGGCGTTTGATGACGGAAAAAATTTATTGCTTGAAAAATTGAATGATCTTGAAATAAATAATATTATTGAGATTCACGAATCTACCGGCGACGAGTTAATTTTGAGTGTGAACGCGCGTGCAGAAATTTTAAAAAACATTGCTGTTAATATCGAGGAAAATTTTAAGGTCGGCCGCTTGTTTGATATAGATATAATTAACACTGACGGCAAAAAATTATCTCGTGAAATTTATCGTAAATGTTTAATTTGCGACAATCAGGCTCAAGAATGTGCGCGATCTCGGAGACATGATATTACAGAAATGCAAAAGGCCGTTGAAAATTTATTGAGGGACTATAATTATTAACTTAGAATAATAAAAAAAAATTTCCGACGGAGGAAAAAATTTCAAATGGAGACTAAAAAAACAGTAGCTGCTGCGAGTAAAAAATGGGAGGTCGTAATATTTACTCTAGGTAATGAGGCTTTTGCTATAAACGTTAATAAGACTCGTGAAATTTTACGCTGGACAGGATGCCGGCCAGTTCCAACGACTACTCCTGCATTTGTAGGAATTACGACCGTGCGAGAGACTACACTGCCATTAATAGACCTGCGGATATTTTTGGGAATAAAATCGCCCATTCCCATGAATCAAACTAAAGTGATGATCGTAGAATTTAATGACATTAAGCTGGGCTTTTTGGTTGATGGAGTCGAGAGAATAAGACAAGTGAACGCGGATGATTTAGATGCTTCTCGAATGCGCGGAGTTTCGTTGAAATGGGTTTTATATATTGTGCGTAAAGATGCGAGAAATATTTTATTATTGGACTATGAAGCGATTATACAGGAGACTGCTCCGGCTGTTGCTAAACATATGTTCGACCAGTCTAAATTAAATGCGTTTCATAAAATTGTCGGCCATGTTGAAGATTTTCATATTTTAGTGGCTGATGATTCGCCTTTATTGCGTCAACAGACATGCGATGTTTTAAAACAATCTGGATTCAGCAGCGTATATCCAGTAAAAGATGGAATGGAAGCGCGGGAATTATTATTAGGTAAAGGGGAAAATTTTGATCTCGTAATATCTGATATTGAAATGCCTATGCTCGATGGTGTCAGCTTAGTTGAGGACATGCGAAAAGATGCGAGAACTAACGACATGCCAGTAATTTTATTTTCGTCCATAATGGTAAAAGATGTTTTAGATCGTGCAGAACAATTGAGAATAATTCACGTTTTGAAGCCGGATATATATAAACTTGTTGAAGAGGTAACGTCATTATATAAAGAATTTCGCAAGCGGAGAGCATTTTAATAATTATGCGACCTAAAATAAAATTTAAAAAAATACCTCCCCTGAAAATTATTATTTATTTTATATATCTATCAGGAGAGGTTTTTAAAATTAGTTTGTTCTCCTGATTAAAATTTTATCGTTTGAGAGCGTGAAAAATTCGAGAGTATTATTATCGAGCCAGTTAAATTTTTGTTCGTTGTTCTGAATTAATAAATTTTCGATAATAATTTTTTTGTTATCTTTATTTATTTCGTGATTTATTGCGAAGCTGGAATTAAAAATATAATCGTCAAGGTGTTTTAATTTTGCAAAAATCTTTATTTCCATCGCAAAAAATTCTGCTATTACGGCCAAAATTGCCATAAAAATCGCCATCGCTGAAATTAATTCCGTTAAGCTTTCTGCCTTATGCTTACGTTTATGTTTATGTTTATGCTTATGCTTCATGTTTTAAAATTATGCATCTCGGAAAATTTGAACCGTCATAAAAATATTTTACAAATTTAAAATTTTCGTCATAACTTTTTAAAATTTCAGCTTGATAATTATTCCCGATTTCCAGAATTAAAAAGCCGTCTCGATTTAAAATTTTATTTCCTAGTTCAAATAAATATTTATAAAATTTCATTCCGTCATGGCCACCGTCTAAAGCTCTTAAAGGCTCGTAATCTTTCACGGATTTATTTAATAATTTAATTTCATCAGTCGGAATATATGGCGGATTGCTTATAATTAAATCGCATTCGTCCGGGATTAAAAATTCTGATCTCGATTTTAAATTAAATTTCAATAAATTTTTTTCGGCGTAAAATTTTGCTTCTTCGCTTATTTCGGCCATGAAACATTTTGCGTTTTGAAATTCCAGTAATAACGTTATCGCAATACAGCCCGTCCCCGTCCCAAAATCTAAAAATTTAAATTCCTGTTCCGGCTTAAAAATATATTTCGCAGCTTCAATTAATGTTTCTGTATCCTGTCGCGGAATTAATGAACCTGACCCCGTTAAAAATTCCCGCCCGTAAAAAACTGACGAACCAATTATATACTGCAAAGGCTCGCCAGCTTCACGCCTTGAAATAATTTGATCAAGTAAATTTAATTCATATTCCGAAAATTTATAATTTAAATATAATTTATACTCCGGAATTTTTAAAACATTACTCGCCAGCCATTTAAATTCCTGTTCAGCGTTATTGATCCAGGAATTTTTCAAGCGTGATATAAAATTTTTATCCAATTATATTTAAAGCCACCTTCTTAAATTTATGTTTTAGTTTTTTATACTATCACGCACAATATTTTTTAATAGTACCTATTACGCCTTAAAAAAAATCTTAACAGTATAATCACTATTATGATCGCTATAATCAGCATCAGCAAAGAACCCCAATTTAAATTTATATCTCCTTGGCTTCCAGAGCTTGATCCAATTTCAGAAATTATTTTATTTGCTTCTGTTTTGGCCTGCTCGATCTCTTCATCTGACAACCGCGCAAAATTAAATATCCCTTCACCCTCTAAAATATTTAAATTATATTCCGGTTCATCATAAGGATCGCCAAAATTATCAGAGATTCCGCCCAAAGGTAAATTAAATTTAATTCTTTGCCATAATCTTTTAAAAAATCCTTCTTGTTCGCTTATGCTTCTCGCTCCATAAACGTAATACCATATATAAGCCTGCTTATAATCCTTTTTAAAATTTTTCGCGCCACTGAAATATAAATCACCCAAATTTTTTTGAGCAGGTTTGTAATTTGAATACGCAGATTTTTTAAGCCAGTTTATTGCGTCTTCGTTACTTTGAGGAACGTTTATAATTATCATGCCGTTATGATGAGCCAACCCCATTAAATTTTGAGCCTCAGGCTTTCCATAAGTCGCAAGTTCTTTTAATTCCTCGTAAGATAATTTCGTGATGTCAGATAAATTTAAATTATTTAATCCATGTAAAACAGTGTCTTCGTTCAGTTTTCCAGTTTTCATTTTTTCAAGCATTAAATTGCTTATGTCAGTTCCAATGTTAAAATTTATGTTCTGTTTAATTAAATTAATTCCTTTATCCTTCTCACCCAAAATAAAAAACGTTATGCCGGAAAATAAATTATTTGCCCAATCCGAGCGATCAGTATTTTTTTTCAAAATTTCTAAATATTCGAGTGCTTTAGTTTTATCGCCGGATTTTAAATTTTCCAGAACTTTATATTTTGCAAATTCCAACATGTACGGATCAATTCTTAAAACAGGCCGCCAAACTTTTTCAAATTCATCAAAACATTTTTGAGTCTCGTTTAAATTTTCCAACTTCTGCGCAGCTTTGGCTCGGTAAATCCAATAAGGCGGATAAATTTTAAATTCGTTTTCGAGTGAACTCAGCATGCTAAAACTTTTTAAATTTTCTTTTTCGTTGACCGCGCTAAAAAATTCGTTTAGGAGTTTTTGAGTAATTCTAAATTCATCAGGTAAATTATATTTTCGTAACAGCCTCCAGGAAGAACTTAATAATTTTATCTGCATGCCGTTATAATTTTTTTGTTCGTCGTCTTCAATCTGCCATAAATCTTTTTGTATTTCGCGGCGAAGGTTTGTTAAATTTTTTTGATACAAAAAATACGGGGTCACACATGCTTCAGCAATTTTAAAAGACATTTTTACGGGGTTTGCTAATTCCGTAACATCTTCCATGCCAAAATTTATGGAATCTACAGCGTTTTGAATTTCCAATTTTTCCCACTGGTCATAATTTTTTCTTAAGCGTTCGGATGCATGCCTACTTAAAATTTTGCCGCTTATTAAATTTAATAAATCCTGATAAAGCGTAATTATTTCATCATCTGCTTCGATATTTCCGAATTTTAAATTATTAATAATATTGTTATATTCCTGATCTAAAATTATGCGGTCTTGAGTATTAATTATTCTCTGAACTGATGCAATAGCAATATTTAAGGCTAATGCGGTATTTTTAGGATCATAATTATTATTCTCATCTGCATAAATTACAGAATGGGGGGGAGGGGTAAAAAACATAATTAAAGCTGCAAAACTTAAAAATATTCGCGAAAACTTCATTTAAAAAAAATCCTCCTGCAAAAAAAATTTTTATTTTCAAACGCAAAGCAATTTTGCAAGAAATAATTATAAAACAAAACACCTCCCCTAAAAATAAAAAGGAGAGGCAGAAATATTTTTTTATCCTTCAATTTCCTGTAATTTTTGAGTCTGTTCAGCCAATAACATCGCGTCAATCATTTCGTATAAATCTCCGTCCAAATATGCTTCAAGTTTATACAGCGTTAAATTAATTCTGTGATCCGTAATTCTGTTTTGCGGAAAATTATAAGTTCTTACGCGCTCCGATCTATCACCTGAACCAATCATGCCGCGACGTTCAGAAGCTTGTTCAGAATTTAATTTTTGTTGTTCGAGATCATATAATTTTGTTTTTAAATATGACATTGCGCGAGCACGGTTTTTAATTTGTGAGCGTTCATCTTGACACGTTACAACGATACCCGTCGGCAAATGCGTAATTCTTACAGCCGAATCCGTCATATTTACATGTTGACCGCCTGCTCCGCTTGAGCGATACGTATCAATTTTTAAATCTTCCTGTTTAATTTCAACTTCGACATCATCAGCTTCAGGCAAAACCGCAACGGTCGCCGCACTCGTATGAATCCTTCCGCCTGCCTCAGTAATTGGAACTCTTTGAACTCTATGTACTCCGCTTTCATATTTCATTTTGCTGTACGCGCCTTTTGAATCGATTCTGAAAACTATTTCTTTATAGCCTCCAATCCCTGCGGTGTTAGTGCTTGAGTCGATTATTTCAATTTTCCAGCGTTGACGCTCGCAAAATCTGGTGTACATTCTGAACAAATCCGCCGCAAATAATGTCGCTTCATCTCCGCCAGTTCCGGCACGAATTTCAACGACGACGCTTTTTTCATCGTTGGGGTCTTGAGGCAATAATAATAACGTTAAATCATGTACGAAATTTTCAATTTTAGGTTCGAGGTTATTTAATTCTTCTTTTGCGAGTGCTTCAAGTTCTGAGTCGCCGCTCTTTAATAATTCTTTTGCCTCGTTAATTGAATTTTGTGCGGATTTATATTCGCGGTATTTTTCTACAACTGGTTCCAATTTTGCGCGCTTCTGTCCTAAAATTTGCAACTCTTTCGGATCTGAAATTATTTGCGGGTCTGATAATTTTTTTTCGGTCTCTTTAAATTCCTCTTCGAGTGCTTGTAATTTTGGTTCAATATTCATTAAATTAAATGGCCTCCCGGTTTAATGCTGTTTTAAGTGAAATTAATGCGACTTCAGCCTGTTTTAAATTTGGTTCTCTGGTCGTTAAATATTGCAGGCTCAAAAACGGAGCTATTACGCAAAATCCAAATTTACCAGAATTTGAAGCCAATTTAATAATTTCGTACGATATTCCAATAACGACAGGAATTAAAATTATTCTCGCCAGAACTTGATATAAAAAATTATTTCCGATTAAAATTTTTACGGGCGAAAAAACTATAATGCTAACTATCACCGCAATTAATAAAAATGATGTCCCGCATCTCGGATGTATTCTCGAACATTTTAAAATATTTTCTGGAGTCATCTTAAAATTTTTTTCAAACGCATTAATTGTTTTATGTTCTGCACCATGATATTTAAAAACTTCTCGTATATCTTTCCAAAGTCCTATTATTGCGACATATCCGATAAAAATTAATGCCCGCAAAACTCCTTCGATAATATTCGTATATAGCGGCGGTAAATTAAATAATTTCGCTCCAAACAACGGCAAAGCTATAAACAAACCTCCAACGGCTATAACCGCAGCAAAAATTGAAAATAACATGTCTTTAAAAGTTAATTTCTCCTGAGTTTCTTCGAGCGCGACTTCTGCGGATTTCGATAAAGCTTTAAAGCCCGTCGCCATCATTTCACACATTACGACAACTCCGCGAATAAGAGGCAATTTATACGGCATTCTTTCAATTCTGGAACTATTCGGCCAGCTATCTTTAAAAATTTCGCCTGAAGGTTTTCTGACTGCCAGACCCCATAATTTTTTGCCTTTCATTAAAACTCCTTCGATTACTGCCTGACCTCCCACGGGAATTTTTCTCGATTCTGATTCTGATTCGGGTTCTGATTCGGCTTCGGCTTCGGCTTCAGATGAAAATAAATTTAAGATCGTGAATAATAATATATTAAAATTTTTAAACAAATATTAACGCCTCCCATAAAAAATAAAATATTTTACTCGCTCAATAAATCCTGCATGTTTTCATAAATTTTTCCGCACGATTTAGACTCGTTGCAATCTCCAAATATGCACGCCGGCCCAGCCTTCTCAAATAATAACGGAGCTTTTTCACGACATAAAATTAACATTTTCCGGGCTAGTTCATGTATTTCCCATTGAGCGCGCCTGCATAATCTCAAATTAAAAAAATGATGCAATTCTCTGGCGTTCATCGTTAAAACTAAACGGGTCGAATATCCATGAGGCAAAATAAATCTAGCGTCCTCTTTCGGAATTCCAAGCTCAATTAAATTTTTATAAGCGTCTTGAGATGTTTCATAAGTTTTCATAAATATATTTAATGCCTGCTGATTATTTTTTATTGATGGCGGAATTATTATATTTATATTTTCCGGATCATAATTCATTTTTACGTAACGCTGACTCTGCTGTGAAAAACTCGCTAACCTGTGCCGAACTAATTGATGCGAAGCGACCCGGCTTAATCCATCAATACCAAATGTAAAATTTACGTGTTCAAAAGTTGAGAGATGTCCGCTCTTAAATAATTCAGCGATTAATTTTCGTGATGAATCTTCATTTTCATTTTTTAATAATTCCTGCGCGCTTATATCCCTGTAACAAATTCGAGCAGCTGACGACACTATAAAATCAGGATTCGGAGTATATGCCAATAAAATAACGTTCATGATTAAAATTAAAAATTTAATTCATATAAAAAAAAATTAGGGGACATTAAATCCCCCTTCGAAATATAAAAATTTTTATACTTCTGTTTTTTGGCCGTAATTGATCCCTTTATATTTCTTCTGAAATTTCTCAAGTCTTCCGGCTTCAGTTAATACACGTCCGCGTTTTCCAGTATAAAACGGATGACAATTTGAACATACTCCGACGCGAATTTCTTTTAAAGTAGATCTGGTCATGAAAGTATTTCCGCATGAACAAGTTACTTTACATTCCTGATATTCTGGATGAATTCCTTTTTTCATGATAATAAAAAATCCCCCTGAAAATTTTCAAATTTCAAATTAAAATAAAATTTAATGTCTCAAGCCTAAACGCTCAATAAGTGAACGATAGCGGTTAAAATCTTTTTTACGCAGATAAACGAGCAAACGTCTTCTCGAACCTACCATTTTTAAAAGCCCGCGCCTCGAATGAAAATCCTTTTTATGAATTTTCAAATGTTCAGTTAATTCGCGAATACGTTCGGTTAAAATTGCGACTTGTACTTCTGGTGAGCCTGTATCAGATTCGTGAGTCTTATACTCTGAGATTACAGACTGTTTTTTTTCCTTCGTGATCAAATTAATTACACCTCGTTAAAAAAATTCCTCATGGCCGGGAAATAAGTTTACACAAATATCTCAGCAAAGGGTGGATTAATTATAATAAACTTGTCAATATTTTTAAATTATTAAATATTACTGTTCAAGATTTTCCGATAAATTTTCCCATTCAGAATAATAATTTTTTAAATCAAGTTCCAAATTATTCCGCGTGATCATTAATTCCTGAACTTTATTTGAATCCTTTAAAATTTCCGGCTTGCATAAATCAAGATCAATATTTTTAATTTTTATTTCGCATTCTGAAATTATTTTCTCAAGATTATTTATATTTTTTTTGATCTCGCGTAAATTATTTTTATTATTATTATTCTGAACTTGAGCATTAATTTTTTTATTTTTTTCTGGTGCAGCATTAACATTATTTATATTTAAATTATTTAAATCCTCTTCGCGCTTCTCCAAAAACCACGAGTAATTACCCTGATAATCGTATAAATTTCCGTCACGAATTTCCAAAACTCTTTCAGCCAGAACATCCAAAAAATGACGATCATGCGAAACTATTAATAACGTGCCTTGATATTTTAATAAAGCACGCTCAACAATTTCGCGAGTATTTTGATCCAGGTGATTCGTAGGCTCGTCCAAAATTAAAAAATTCGTTTCCTCAAGCATCAATTTATATAAAGATAACCGGGCTTTTTCTCCACCTGATAAAATTTCAGCACGTTTATTTATGTCATCACCAGAAAATAAAAAAGCTCCTAATAAATTTTTGCGTTCAATGTCGTTTAATTTTGTCTTGACTGAACATGCTTCCTGCCAAATAGTATTTTGATAATTTATATTTTTCGCGCTCTCCTGAGAATAATATGAAAATTTTACGTTATGACCGTATTTTATAATTCCTGATGTCGGCTCCTCGTTCAGGCTCAATAATCTTAACAGCGTAGATTTTCCAGCACCGTTAATCCCGACAAGCGCAACGCGTTCACCCCGTTCAATTTTGAAATTTAAATTTTTGAACACGCATAAATCATCATAACTCTTACATAAATTTTCAACCTTTAAAACTTCTCGTCCGCTTGGCGGAGCTTCTGGAATATTAAATTTTAAAACGCGGTCTTTATTTGCCAATTCAATTTTATTTATTTTCTCAAGCTGTTTAATTCTGCTTTGAACTTGTGCCGCTTTAGTTGCTTTATATCTGAAACGTGTAATAAATTTTTCGATTCTGTTAATTTCGTTTTGCTGTCTTATATAATTCTTTTCGAGTAATTCCCTATTTTGCTCGCTTAAAATTAAATATTCGTCATATCCGCAATTATATAAATTTAAATTTCCGTGTTCGAGTTCTGCAATATTATCCGCAATATTTTCCAAAAATCTTTGATCATGCGATACAGCTATTACAGCACCTTTAAAAGTTCGCAACCAATTTTCGAGCCATTCCATTGATTCCGTATCAAGGTGATTTGTAGGTTCATCGAGTAACAGCGCGTTATATTGTCCTGTTAATAATGCTGCAATAGTTATGCGCATTTTCCAACCGCCAGAAAATTCCGAGCAGTTTTTAAATTCATCGCCCTTTTTAAATCCTAAACCGTGCAAAATTTTTAATGCCGTAGCTTCAAACGAAAATCCTCCAGCAGTCTCAAATAATTTTTCATATCTTGAATGATCGTTTAGTAATTTATTCAGCTCGTCAGGTTTTAAATTTAAATTTGATAATTTGTTCTCGATGTCATGTAATTTATTTTCAATTTCTGAAATTCCTGCGCGTAATTTTAAATATTGCATTAACGGAACTGGTTCAAGCTCTATTAAATCTTGCGGTAAATATCCGACCGTTAAATTTTTCGATAAATTAATTATGCCGTCATCTGGGTTTAATTTTTTTGCCAGAATTTTCAACAGTGTAGTTTTTCCTGCGCCGTTGCTTCCGACAATTCCGATGCGTGCATTATCTGAAATTTTTAAATTTATGCCTTTAAATAAAACTTTTTCACCGAAACTCAATTTTAAATTTTTTATATCGATCATATTTTTTCACCGTAAAGAATTTTACAGCAAAAACCGCAGCCCCTAAAATTTCAAGAACTGCGGCCATGAAAAATATTTTTAATTTAAATTCAAGTTTAATTTATGCTTCGGAAGTTATAGCGACTTTTTTATGAGCTTTATCCTCTGATTTTTCGTTTACCTCGATTGTGAGAACTCCATTTTTAAAATTAGCTTTTGCGCTGTCGGGGTCTGCTTCGACTGGGAAGCCGATAACCCTTTCAATTTTTCCGTAACGGCGTTCTGATCTGTGATAACTTTTATTTTTATCGTCCTCGTTAAATTCTGATTTTTTCTCAGCTGATAAAGTCAACCTGTCAGAATACACGTGTAAATCTACATCATCGGGATTAATTCCGGGTAATTCGGCTTCAACAAAAATTTTTCCGTCTTTGCGATATAAATCAGTTTTAGCGCTGAAAGTCTGTAAATTATCCTCAAAAAATGGCGCACTCAATCCCCAACCTAAATTTTCAAAAATGCTCTCCGGATCCATAAATCTCACTGCTGGAAAAAATTTCTCATTTCTCATATTAAATGACCTCTTTCACTTTTATTATATTTTTGTCCTTCATTTCCAGAACGCGGGAAATTATACAACTGACTTATAATGACTTTATCCGTAATTTATATTATTTTAAATTAATTACTTTTTCGGATTTGTTTTTTATTTTAATTTCGTCGTCATATAGCAATTAATTAATATAGACTTTCATAAATTTTTGACAGGGCTTCGGCTGTTGCTTCGATTGAGTTGTTTTTTAACTCTAAATTTTTTAACGTGTTGCCTTTACTTAAAAATGTTTCGCGTTGATTTATAAATTCATCTTTAATGCTCAATACTATTTTTTTTTAAAATTTCGACGTGAGAATTTATATTATTTTCGTATTTATATGTGTAAACTAAATTTTTATCCGGCAAATCTTTTATAGTTCCTACTTCATCATTTGTTATAACAGTTTTCCCGAATGAAAATGCCAAATGTGCAGCCCCTGAGTTCAACAGCGAGTTTTATTACTACTTCAGGATTTTTATATGAGCTTAACGAGCCAATAAATAATAATGTTAGTTCATCAGATTTTTTGAGATAACCTGAATATTTAATACTGTCAGGATACACATTAATATAATTTGGATGCGGGACGTAAAAAATTTTATTTTCGTCAATCATGGGCGCAATATTATGAATAAATTTATAACTGTCATTGCAATGAATTATTATCCCGTCAGAAATTTCGAGCAAATATTTAAATATGCTGTAAAAATATTTTGTGCGGTTTTCTGGTGTATGAGTAATTTTATTATGAAAAGTTGTAATTATTTTTTTGCCGGTAAGCTTTATAATCCTTAAAATAATTTTCTTTTTTACATAACCCTTTAAGCCATTAACAGACTCGAACCAATTAAGCTGAAAAATATCAGATTTCAAAAAGTTTATTAATCTATAATTTCCGTTATCATCATGAATTACATTATATCCTGCTAATTTAATAGCGTTCTTAATTTGAGAAATATATTTATTTCCCTCGTATGGTTTTGGAAGCAAATATACAGATTTCCTGATCTCTGATCTATTATGTCCGTGCGCCGGAGTATGAGCGTTCAAAAAAATCAACCGCCTTTTAAATTATTTTATAAAATTAAATTGCTTCAGATTTTGAGATTTTAGCACACTCGTAATTTTAAAATTTATATATTTTTTCATCAATAATTTTCATAAGCTCTAAATTTTTATTTAAAAATAATATTTTCGCGAGTTTACCAGCTTCGAGAGTTCCGCGAGATTTTTCAAGCCCAACGGATTTAACAGGGTTGAACGTCGAACATTTTACGGCAGTTTCAAGCGGAATTTTTGCAACTTTAACAGAATATTTAAAGCACTCGAATAAATTACTGACGCTCCCGGCAATAGTTTTTTTATCGCTTAACGTCGCAACACGTCCGGATTTTATAATTTCTTGTCCGCCCAATTTATATTTTCCGTCCGGCATTCCTGCAGCTTCGAGGGAATCACTTATAAAAATAATTTGATCATCATTGAACATCTTAAAAGTGTTACGAATCATGGCCGGGTGAACGTGAACACCATCGCAAATTAATTCAACAGTTATATTTTTATTTTCATTTTCTGAGGCAGCAATTATTAAACCTGGTTCGCGGTGATTTATGGGAGGCATTGCGTTATATAAATGCGTTACGTGTTTAGCTCCTGCTTTAAATGCTTCGTTTGAAATTTTATAATTTGCCTCTGTGTGAGCTAACGAAACCGTTACAAATTCTTTTGCATAATTTATAAATTCAAATGCGCCGTTAAGTTCTGGAGCAATGTCAACGAATTTTATTAAATTTCCCGAAGCGTTGAATATATTTTTAAAAATTTTTATATCCGGATTCAAAATAAATTTTTCGTTCTGAGCACCTTTTTTATTACGCGAAATAAATGGCCCTTCTAAATTTATGCCGGCTAAATCAGAATTTTTTTCATGAAATTTTTTTGCCGAGCTTACAACTTTAATTAATTCATTTTCCGGGAGCGTCATCGTTGCGGGGCAAATTGTTAAAATGCCGTTTGATTTTTCATAATTTAATATTGCGTTGAATGCTCCTTCATTTCCTTCACAAAAATCATGACCGGCGCATCCGTGAAAATGTATATCGCATAATCCCGGAATTATATATAAATTTTCAGCGTCAATAATTTCATCTGGATCGTTTAAATTTTGTGTTATAAATCCATTTTCAACAGCCAAATTTCCAATTTTAAATTTAAAATCTGGTTCAAAAATTATTCCGTTGCGAATTAAAATTTTATATGACATTCATAAATACTCCGAAATAAAAAATATTTTTTGCAATAAAAATTCTTAAATTATTCAGGCTTTTTCATAATGATATACTATCAAAAATTTTTTAAATTATTTATTAGGAGTTTTTTGTGTATGAAAATTTATAACGTCGGAATTTTAGGCGGTACCGGAATGGTCGGACAAAGATTTATACAGATGCTGCACGATCATCCTTGGTTCAAAATTAATGTTATAGCAGCAAGCCCTAACAGCGCAGGAAAAACTTACGAGGAAGCGATGCAAGGTCGCTGGCTCTTAGATGAAAATATCCCGGATAATGTCAAAAATATAAAAATTAAAAATGTAAATAATATTGATGAAATTTCCCAAAATGTAGATTTTGTTTTCAGTGCCGTGAATCTCTCAAAGGACGAAATAAAAAAAATTGAAGAAGATTACGCTAAACATGAAATACCAGTCGTCTCTAATAATAGCGCTCACAGATGGACTCAAGATGTACCGATGATTATTCCAGAAATTAACCCGGAACATTCGGAAATTATTAAAGCACAACGAAAAAGATTAAATACTAAACGCGGATTTATTGCCGTTAAACCAAATTGCTCAATACAATCTTATACGCCGGCTTTAGCAGCTTGGAAAGATTTTGAACCCTACGAAGTTATAGCGACAACTTATCAAGCTATATCCGGAGCTGGAAAAAATTTTAATACTTGGCCCGAAATGGTCGGCAACGTCATTCCGTTTATATCTGGCGAGGAAGAAAAATCAGAAAAAGAACCGTTAAAAATTTTCGGACATATCGAAGACGATAAAATTATTAATGCTGTTGAGCCTGTGATCTCTTCGCAATGTATCAGAATCCCGGTTTTATATGGTCATACCGCTGCGGTGTTCGTAAAATTTAGAAAAGTCCCGGATTCAAAGGAAGAATTAATTTTAAAGTTACGCGAATTTAAAGGCGTTCCGCAAAAATTAAATTTACCCAGCGCTCCAAAAAATTTTATACAGTATTTCGACGAAGATAACAGACCGCAGGTTAAACTTGATGTAAATTTTGAAAACGGTATGGGCGTTTCATTCGGAAGATTGAGAAAAGATAATATTTACAATTATAAATTTGTCGGACTCTCTCATAACACTTTACGCGGTGCTGCCGGCGGTGCTGTTGAATGTGCGGAATTGCTCGTGGCTCAGGAGTATATTTAAAAATGCATAACATCGGTATTTTAGGTTATGGAACTGTCGGGAGCGGAGTCGCTGAAGTCGCAAAGGAAACGGGATTTTTACACGTAAAATATATTTTGGACATCCGCGAAATTCCCAGCGTTTCAAATATCGTCAACGACATAAATATTTTAATTAACGATCCCGAAATAAAAGTAATTTGCGAAACTATGGGCGGAAAAGAACCGGCTTTCACTTACACAAAATTAGCACTTGAAAAAGGGATCTCAGTCTGCACATCGAATAAAGAACTTGTAGACGCTCACGGAGTTGAATTAAGCGAAATCGCGAAGGCTCATAACTGTAATTATTTATTTGAAGCGAGTGTTGGCGGAGGTATTCCGATTTTAAGATCGTTGCGCCAATCTTGCAGCCATGAAAAAATTACGAACGTTACAGGAATTTTAAACGGGACTTGTAATTATATTTTGACTCGCATGAAATCAGGCCAGGAATTTGATGACGCATTAAAAGAAGCTCAAGCTAACGGCTTCGCTGAACGTAACCCGGCCGCAGATATTGAAGGACATGACACAGCCCGTAAAATTGCAATTCTCGCATCGTTAGTGTCAGGCAAAAAAATTTCTTATGAAAAAGTTTTGTGCGAAGGCATCACAAATATTTCAGGGCGTGATTTTGCATACTCCGAAAAATTGAACATGTCAATAAAATTATTAGGCGTTTACGATTCGGGGCAAAATAAAAATTATGTTTTAACAGCTCCGTTTTTAGTTTCGGCTGAACATCCTTTATATAATGTAAATGGCGTGTTTAATGGCATAATGATTTACGGGACTATGATAGATAATTTAATGTTTTATGGACGCGGCGCGGGAAAATTGCCAACAGCAAGCGCAGTAATTTCGGACGTAATCGAATGCATAAAGGAATCTGGCAGAAATATTTATAACGGATTGAACGAAGAAATTTTAAATGTCAGTGATATAAATCAAAGACGCGATAAATTTTTTGTTAGAGTTTATGACAGCGACCTTGAAAAAGTTTTAAAATCATTCGGCCATGTCAGCGATGAAATTAAATTATATAGTGATGAATTTGCTTTTATAACCGAAAATATAACGCTCGAAGAATTTAATAAACTTTCTGCAGGGCTTGAAATAAAAAATAAATTGAGGGTTTTGTAAAATATTATGAAAAAAGTTGTGAAATTCGGCGGAAGTTCATTAGCCGATGCAAATCAATTTGAAAAAGTACGCGACATAATTTTAGCTGATAATTCGCGCGTTTACGTTGTGCCTTCTGCTCCGGGTAAAAGATTCGACAATGATATAAAAATTACAGATTTATTATACGAGTCTTATAACTTAGCTGCAGCCGGAAAAAATTTTTATGAACCGTTCCAAATTATACGCGACAGATATAACGCAATAATTCAGGGATTGGGCTTAAAAAATTCTTTAGCTCACGAGTTCGACAACATAGAAGAACATTTATTGAATAATCCTGAACGCGATTATTTAGCTTCGAGAGGCGAATATTTAAACGGCTTAATTATGTCGGAATATTTAAATTTTGAATTTATCGATGCAAAGGACGTAATATTTTTTAACGAGGCCGGCGAATATGATGACGTTAAAACAAATTCAATTTTATCCGCCAGACTTGAAAATATTGAACACGCTGTAATACCGGGATTTTACGGAAGCGATCACAACGGCAAAATAAAAACTTTTTCGCGCGGAGGTTCCGACATAACTGGAGCAATTGTCGCGAGTGCTATCAAAGCCGGAGTTTATGAAAACTGGACCGATGTTTCAGGGTTATTGATGGCTGATCCCCATATCGTGAGCAGTCCCGCAGTTATTTCGAGCATCACATATAGAGAATTGCGTGAACTCGCATACATGGGAGCCAGCGTCATGCACGAAGATGCAATTTTCCCGGTGAAAAAAGCCGGCATACCGATAAATATTAAAAATACAAATCACCCCGATGATCCCGGAACTTGGATCGTTCGCAACACCGCAAGAACTTCAAAATATACGATAACCGGCATAACTGGTAAAAAAGATTTTTGCTCGATAATAATCGCAAAAGATTTAATGCACTCTCATACGGATTTTTATCGCAAGGTCGTTCAGTGTTTTGAAGAAAGTAATATCCCGCTTGAGCATTTGCCGTCAGGAATCGACACAATGACAGTAATTGTTCAGGAAAATAAATTTATTGAGTGCGAACAAAAAGTTTTAGGACGAATAACGCAGCTTGTTGAGCCTGAAAGTTTAGAGGTTGAGTCCGGAATCTCTTTAATTGCTGTAGTCGGTCGTGGCATGAAATCTCAAAGCGGAACGGCTGCAAAAATTTTTACGGCTCTGGCAAATGCTCACGTAAATGTAAGAATGATAGATCAAGGAGCTTCGGAATTAAATATTATTGTTGGAGTTCGTAACGAAGATTTTGAACGCGCAGTCAGATCGATTTATCATATTTTTGTCGACAGCGGAAAATAATTTTTTATTTTTTATGTTGGGTTAAGATATTAAAATTAAAATCCCCCCGATTGAAATTTAAACTCGGAGGGAAATTTTTTTATATTAAATTAAAAATTAAATTATTCTTCTGCGAATTATAAATATTGCTAAAATCAATAAAGAGCCTAAATATAAATTTAAATTACAGCCTCCGCCGCCAGAGCTTCCGCTACTTATAGCACTTGTATTATTTGCTGACGAATCAGAATTATTATTTATGTCCGAAGTGTAAGGGCTTGCACCGTTAGCAGCTATGAAAAATGTTAAATTCCAGTAACCGTCCTCAGCTCCATCGCCAATTAAAATATATGGTATTCCATCGTCAGTAAAAGTTTTTATAAACGCTGTTTTATTCGTAGTAGGCGTAACTGCATCAGCGAGCACCGCAATAAATTCAATTGTTAAATTGTCATCGTCATTAATATAAATTTTAAAACATTGGCTTAAATCTGCTTTATCGCTTAGAGCACTGAATAAATTTGCGTCCTTTTCATTTGTTGCATCAGAGCGCACCCAAACAGCAGCATATTTCATAAACTCATTTAATAAATTTTTACTGCTTTCGGCTGTTTCAAAATTTTCCCAATGAGAACTTATTAAAGAATTTGAACGGGGAATATTAAATTTAATTTGCACTGGCTGTAATTCGACCGTCTGATCTTCTGAAGTAATATCAGTCGATGCTGTAACGTTAAAATCTGATTTGGTTGCTGTTCCGGGAGTAACTTTATTAATTTTGAAAGCGTAATATTTTTCTGAACCAATTTGCTCGGTCGTAACCTCTTCACCTGTTAAGCTGACTGCCGTTGAATTACTTGGAATTGTTCCGGATGAAGTTAACGCCGGAGATTTTCCGATTATATTTTTAATTTGATATACCGTATTATTTTCATTTTCAACAACGTTCATAAATTTCATACTTAAACCGAGAGCCGAAGCATTTTGATAATTTGACGGCACCGAATCAGTTTGAGCGGTTGTGAAGCCCTGAATAATTTTATAACTTAACGTTAATTTTTTTGGGCTTGCGCTTGAAAATTCATATAATGCAAATGATTCGCTTGTATCAGTCTCTGTATTAATAGTATTAAAGTCAACATCTTCGCCGTAAACAGTTATTAATCCCGGAGCTATTTGGCTGTGAGGATCAAGATGAAAAGTGTCAGGCAAATAATTTCTTGGATCATCAGTTATATTATATTCCCAGTGATCAGGAGTTATGTCGCTAGCAGTATTTATTGTGTCGTAACGTTGCATCCTGTAGCGAGTCCCGGTATTGTTAGTAATTCTTGTTTCGAGGTTATACGTAGGATTACTATTTGTGCCGGTTGAAGATTGAATTAAAAAAATATTTCCAATCGATTGAGTTTTATCTGACTGCGCATCCCATTCAAATTTTACGCGGTCTTTAATTGTGCGGGTATTATTATTATTGTTATTATTATTTCTGGTGCTTGTAGTAGATGTGTTATTTTCGTAAATTATCATGTCGAATTTCAGCGGATTTTCTGAAGCGTTACCGTTTGAAACATTTGCAATTACTACAGGAATCAAAGCGGCTTCAGCATATGCGCTGTAACCCGTTGCCAGGTTGGCTGCTTGAGAAAAATTTATATATGCCAGTTTGCTGCTATAGTCGCTTACATCGCTGGCGTTTAACTGAATGTGAGAAGTTAAAGATTCTGTCGGCATTACAGTTCCTTCACTGGGTGTAACGCTGATAATATAATTTTCTTCTTCGTCTGAAAATTTAATTCTTTCTTTTACAGCTTTAACCGGGACAATGCAGACATAATTATTATTATTCATGTCTTCAATTGTATAAATTTCTTCTTCGTCAGTGTTATAAATAATATCGTCTTCCATCGTGTAAATTAATTTACTTGATGAGTCGTAAATCTCTCCTGATGATCTGTCGCCTGAAACTTTATAAATTAATTCGCCGGAGTCTAAAATTTCAAATTGCGTGCTTGTCTTGTCGCCGGAAATTGTATAAATTACTTCTCCATCTGTCCCATAACCAGAATAAATATTTTTATTGCTCCTGCTAATTGGAATAGTATATAAAACTGAAGATGTCGCAATGCTTACAACGTTGTCGTTCGTATTAGTGTACTCCCACCAAAAAGGATAATGCCAAGAGTAAGAATTTTTTAAATCAATATAGAAATCCCCCCGGCCTTCGGATATTACAAAACATAAAGTCTCAAGCGGGTCGGGATATTCGTCATATAAATTTCCTGTTGTATAAGGTTGAGCCTCATTTAAAAGTATATAATTAAAATTGCTCAATAAATTTGTTTCGGCATCTACATGTATAGCAGGCATTTCTCCGCCGGTTGTTCTTCTGTAAGCAACTTTATTAGTTCCTGAACCTCTTTGATATGACAAATAATTTTCATGAACAGTCGCGAACCATTGATTACCAGCTATATATTCATCGCGAGCACTCCCGGCAACGCTTCTAAGCTGATAATTATAGCTATACTCTTGATTACTGACCGTTTCTGTTCCATCGTTGTCTTCATCAAGTGTATAAGTATTATTATTAGTTTGAGCAGCGTAAGAAATTCCAGACGAAATAATAAATATTAAGATTAAACAACAAAATTTTTTTACGTTCAAATTTAAAACCTGCCTTCTTAAAATTTATTTATTGTTTATTTTTAATTCGGGATTCCAATATATGTAATTATTACGTCTCCACCAAATTCCGGAGCTAAATCGAGACCTTGTTTCATTCTGTGAAATGTTACAGTTTTTCCGGCTCGTACACATGTCCCTAATTCTTTGCCGGTATCGCAGTCAAGACCGGACGGAATATCAATCGAAATAATACAAGTCGCAAATTTATTCATGGCATCAATAATTTTCGCGTGAAAACCTTCAACCGGCCGTGATAATCCTGTCCCAAATATTGCGTCTATACATGCCTCACAACCTTTTAAAGCGTGCGTAAACTCTTCAAAATTTTCTTCGTTCAAAGTATTTAAAGTTTCCGGAGCCAGCTTCGACATAATATTTAAATTCGTTTTAAAATCTTCTGTACCTTTTTTCGGATCGCCAATTATATACACTCTTACATCTTTGCCTAAAATACATAAATGCCTCGCAACTGCTAAACCATCTCCGCCGTTATTTCCAACTCCGCAGACAATAGCAAACACCGCATATTCTCGAACTTCATGCAAAAAAGCAACTGCAGCATTTTCAGTTAATAAAATTCCCGGTATTCCAAAAGTTTCGACCGCTCGTTTATCGGCATCTCTTGATTGTTTTCGCGTTACTGCTTCCGGAAAATCTATATCGCGATAAATTACTTCTCTATGAGGAAATTTACTGCTGTCAAATTCTATCGGCATAAATTTTTAATTGCTCCTTTATAAATTAAAATCGCTACTTTAAATTATATTACAAAAAATATCCCCCTTAAATTTCAGGGAGATACATAAAAAAATTTTTGCAACTTAATTTTATTTTAATTTCAAGTTCTCAACGTTCGTGCAATATCCCGTAACAGTTAAAATATATTCGTCTGCAAGTCTTTCATTTGCTCCAGGTTCCAGCCATGAAATTTTTGCGGGCGTGCATGAGCCGTCAACATAAAAATATATTATTTCAGGTTCAAGCCTCCAGCCTTCACCCTCCGGAGCATTTGAAATTTTATATTCCTGCCATTCTAGGATTTCCGAATTATTATTTTTTCCTAGAAATGCCGCGATGCTGTCACGTTCAATTTCTTTCTGCGTCAATGCTTCAACAATAATTTTTCCGCGTCTTGAATTTTTTTCATGTTCCAATACAAACCTCACAGGAGTGCCGGACATCGCCAAATTATTAGCTTCTTCGATTCCCCTTTGTAAAATTGCTCCGGGCGGTTCAAAATTTAAAGTTATTCTCGGCAAAAATACCCCTGATAAAATTCCGATTATCGTGACGACAATTAAAATTTCAATCAGCGTGAAACCTTTTTTATTTTTAATCGTCGCTGGTAATATCGTCGTCGCTTTCTTCTCCATCTGGACCTGTGCTGATAATTACAAAATGTCCGCCGTTATTGCGATAAATATAAGGATTTCCCCAGCCGTCTTCAGGAACTTTTTTCATGTAACCTCCGTCCTGATATTTTTTTGGAACTGGTGAAGTTGTTGGAGCTGTCACTAACGCTTCAAGCCCTTGCTGTGTCGAAGGATAAAACCCGTTATGCATTCTGTATAATTCTAAATTATCGCCGATGCTGTTAATTTGTGTTTTGGTCGCTGTTCTTCTGGCTTCTTCTACTTGCGGACCAATTCTCGGAACAACCAGAGCCGCCAGCAATCCTAAAATTACGACAACGACCATTATTTCAATTAATGTGAAGCCTTTACGTTTTTTATTTTGCATAATTTTAATTTGCCTCCTGACAAAAATTTTTTTTATTTGCTTAGTTATTTTACTATACCAGCAAGATCAAAAACTGGGGTCAGTATTGCTAACACTATAAACCCAACGCTAACGCCCAAACCTAAAACCATAATAGGTTCCATTAAAGTTGAAACTTTTTCCATTCTGGCTTGAGCGATCTCGCGGCATTGATCCGAAACGTTATTTAACGCTCCTGATAAATCTCCGCCCATTTCTCCAACTCTTATTACTGCTACAGTTTCTTCGGGCATTCCAATTTTTTCCATTGCTTTATCGAATCTGTGTCCGGCTTTCACCATTTCGGCAGCATCGAGCCAGCGTTTTTTATAAATATCCATTGATGATGCCATTCTCAGAGCTTGCACTAACGGAATACCAGATTTTAAAAGCGTGCTTATATGCGACATTACCAAAGCTAAATTTAATTCTTCGCTTATGCCTTTCATGAATGGAAATGTAAATTTTCGCCCCGTTTTTTTCATCCATAACAATAAAATTAAAAATCCAATTAAGAGCCATAAACCATAATTATTTAAAAAGCTCGACATCCCCAATAAAATCCTCGTCGGCATCGGTAAAGTTTGATGCATGTCCTCGAACAGCTCCGAAATTTTTGGAACAACATAACTCAACATAAACGCTACAACACCAACGCCAACAACCGCCATTACAATGGGATAAGTCATCGCGCCGCGTATTTTTCGTTTTAGGCCGTCCTCAAGTTTAAACTGGTCTGCAGCTTCCTCCAAAACTGAAATTAATGAGCCTGATTGTTCGCCGGATTCTGCAACGCGCCATAAACTTTCACGAAACGCACCGGACTCAGCTAAAGCAGTATGAAATTTTCTCCCGCCTTCGACTTCCGCTAATAATTTTTCCAGAGCTGGTTTCATTTTTTTATCTCGCACTTGTTTGGACATTAATTTTAAACATTCAGCGAGGGGCAAACCGGATTTTAAATAAGAGGCCAGCCCTCTGCAAAAAAATATATGATTTTCGAGAGTTAATAATTTTTGTTTTGATACGTTACCTTTTTTTTCTTCAACAATTTTTACATCAACTACTACGATCCCACGTTCTGTTAATTTATCGACTGCTTGAACTGATGAGCCTGCTTCTACAGTACCTTTTGTATTTTTGCCTTTAGCATCGTAACCTGAATAATTAAAATAAGGCATTTAAATATTTTTCATCTCCTAAATTAAATTTTTACGCGTTCACGGTCTGGATGTTCACCGCTCCAACCGGTTTGGGGCATTGTCTCCAATTTCCATAAATCATTTTGCTCAATCTCAAATTTAAAGGCGTTCAGAATTTCGTCAAAATGTTCCGAATCAGATGCCTTCACAATCGGGATGATATTTTCACGTTTACAGAAATTTAAACATATTTGAGCCGGTGTAACATTATATTTTTTTGCAAGCCCGGTTATTAATTCATCGTTAAAAATTCTTCCGCGCGCCAATGGACTCCACGCTTGAACCTGTATATTATTATCTTGAAAATATTTCACCGCTGGAAATTGCATATAACCCGGATGAAATTCCAGCTGAACGATGGACGGTTTTATTTTGCAGCTTTTCAAAATTATATCCGCATGATGTGGCAGAAAATTGCTCAACCCAATATTTTTAACGAGACCAGAAATTTTTAAATTTTCGAGAGCGTTCCAAGTTTCAAGATTTAAATTATTATTTTTATCCGGCCAATGTATTAAAAGGGTGTCAATATAATCCGTGTGTAAACTTTCTAAAATTTTTTTACACGCTTCTTGAGTTTTTTTATATCCTGCTTCATCCTTCCAAATTTTGGAAGTTATATTAATTTCGTTGCGCGGAATATTATTATTTTTAATCGCATTGTAAATTATATCGGCGTTACCATAATGCGAAGCCGAATCAAAATTTTTAAACCCGAATTTTAACGCCAAACTAATAGCATTTTCATCAGCCTTGTAAGTTCCGTATATTATTTGACAATTTATATTTTGCATAATAGAATTTATCTCACTTTGCATTTCAGTTATATTACTTATCTGTAAATAGTACTTTTCATTTTTGACAAAAATCCGGAGACTTGGACACCTCCGGTTCTGTTCTGGAAACATATTTTTTATTTTTTTATTGCTTTTTCATTTGGAGTTCAAATAACTTGTAACCAAATTTTTAACGTGCGATCCATCAGCGCGCCCCGCAGTTTTTGACATTACGTTTTTCATTAATTTCCCCATGTCCTTTATTGAGACGGCTTTAATTTCATCAGCGGCATTTTTAATTAAATTATTTAATTCTTCATCGCTCATTTGTTGCGGTAAATAAGGCTCTAAAATTTTAATTTCGGATAATTCAGCTTCTGCGCGATCTTTAGCTCCGCCGGCGTTATATTGTTCTGCTGCTTCTTTACGCTGTTTAATTAATCTTCTGATGACTGTGTGCACATCTTCATCTAAAATTTCGACTCCGCGACCTTTTTCAGCTTGTAATTTTTGTAATTCGGCCTTTAACATTCTGATCGTTGATAATTTTTTCTCATCGTGATCTTTCATTGCTTGCGTTAAATCGTGGGTAACCTGCTCAGTTAATTTCATGATAAATAAAATTTCCTCCGTTTGAAATAAAAGTGTAAAAATTCGCGCTTATTATAAGCTAGTTTTTTATAATCGTAATTTGAAAATTAATAAATCTTGGTAAAATGAATAAACAAATATATTTTGTTATAAGAATTTATTTATTTATTTTTATTTATTTATCGAGGAGATTTTATTTTAAATTGGAGTATATGCCATCTAAAAAATTAGAATACGTCTTGAAACACATTAAACCAATAAATTACGAAAGCATTAAACAGGCTCAAGAATTGCAAAATAGTTTTATTAAACCTCAAGGAAGTTTGGGAGTTCTGGAAGATATTTCAATCAAAATCGCCGGCATAACTGGTAAACCGCGTAACACTCTGGACAAAAAAGTAATATTTTTATTTGGCTCAGATCACGGCGTTTATGATGAAGGTGTGTGCTCATCACCACAAAATTTTACGGCTAGATTAATGAAAGTTTACGCAAACCAAAAATTTGGCGGAATAAATATTTTAGCTGAACAGGCAGGAGCAGAATTAAAATTATTTGATTTGGGCATTAAATATTTTTCTGATATGGGAGTAAACATAAACGGGAAATTTTTGCGTAAAGGCAGCAGCAATTTTTTATTTCGCAGAGCCATGAAAGTCTCAATGGTGAAAAATTATATTAATTTTGGGATCGATCTCGTCAATGAAGCTAAATCCGACAAAATAAATTTAATCGGAGTCGGTGAAGTCGGAATGGCAAATACTACACCTGCCACAGCCTGCATAATCGCCTTAACTCAAAAATTTGAAGCTGAAATGGTCGGCTATGGTGCTGGACTCGACAAACAAGGATATTTAAGAAAAACTTACACAATTTTTAAAGGTTTATTGCGGCACAAAAAATTTACAAAAGAACCGTTAAATATAATTTCCTGCGTTGGAGGCCCGGAGATCGCGGCGATGGTTGGGGTTTTTTTGGGATGCGCTTATTTTAAAATTCCCGTTCTGGTCGATGGAATAACATCAATTGCGGCGGCTCTGGCAGCTTATAAAATATTGCCGGAAGTCAGAGATTATTTATTTTTGTCGAACTTTTCGCCCGAACCTTCGTTTAAAGCAGCAGCAGAAGCCCTAAACCTCGAAGCACCTTTAAATTTAAAAATGCGTTTAGGTGAGGGAACTGGTTGCGCCGTAATGATGAAAATAATTGATGATGCACTCGCTATAATTAACAAGATGGGAAATTTTTTTGAAGGAGGACTTTTAGAAATGCCGGAGAGTGTTGTTGTAGTAGATTGCCAATACGATTTTATTAACGGCAGTTTAGCTTGCGGCGGAGCTGATGAAGCAATTAATAACATTATCGAGTACATAAATAAATATAACGAAGCAAAAATATTTTATTCGGCCGACTGGCATAACCCCGAACACTGCAGCTATTCTCAAAACGGAGGAATTTGGCCGGTGCATTGTCAGGCCGGTACGCATGGCGCAGAAATTCATGAAAAATTTTACACGGAAATTAAAAACCCCGAACAGCGTCCAAACGAAAAAAATATTTATTACAAAGGCACAAATAATAATCTTGAAGAATATTCAGCCTTTAACGCAAAAAATAAAGCAGGTCGCGAATTAAATCAGGATGTCTCAAAAAAAGTTGTTGTTTGCGGAATTGCCAGTGAATTTTGTGTGCGCGAAACCGTTTTAGCTTTGAAAAATGCCGGCCATGAAATAGAATTATTATCGGACTGTTTAGCTTGGGTTAATGAGACTAATCATTATAGAAATCTCGGCGACTTGCAGCAGCTCGGAGTAAAAATAATATGATAAAAACTGTAATATTTGATATTGGCGGAGTGTTAGTAAATTTCAGCTGGGATAAATTTATCCATGAAGTTTTATGCGATGAATCAGAGGAAATTATAAGGCGTGTAGATTTTGCAGTGTGGGAAAATAATCGATGGGACGCGCTGGACTTGGGCGAGCCTCTTGAAAAAGTTATTAACGGCATGATAAAAAATGACCCGGCCTGCGAAAAACAAATTAAATATTTATTCGCGAATATTGGGAAATGTGTTTCACGCCGAGAAGGTTCGATCGAATGGATAAAAAATTTAAAATCTCGCGGCCTTCAAGTTTTATATTTGTCTAATTATTCGCATACAGTCATGGACGCAAATAAAAGCGCGTTGGATTTTCTGCCATATATGGACGGCGGAATATTTTCATGTGATGTTCATGTCGTTAAGCCGGATAAAAAAATTTATGAATTACTGGCGCAAAAATATAATTTAAATCCTTCGGAGTGCGTTTTTATTGATGATCTCGCGCAAAATATTGAGGGTGCAAAAAATTTTGGTTTCAACGGCATAAAATTAAATTCGGTTGAACAGGCTCAACAAGATTTAAATAACATGCTTAATTTAAAAAAATAATTTTAAAGCGTATAATTTTGACTCACAAAACTTTTAAATAAAATAAAAAAAATAAATCGGGAGGAAAATTTCAAAAATGCAATACGGAAAAATTGAAAGTTTGCTCGGCTCTGAAGCTGAAAGCCTTTTGACTCACGAATGTAAAGCAGTTCCGAAAGAAATGTTAACGGTGCCCGGCGCGGATTTTGTTGATCGCGTAATGGCTCAAACTGATAGACCCATCCCAGTTATGAGAGCGATGCAGACCATTTTAAGTCATGGCCGTTTAGCTGACACCGGATATATTTCAATTTTGCCAGTTGATCAAGGGATTGAACATTCAGCGGGCGCATCATTCGGACCGAACCCGTTATATTTTGATCCTGAAAATATTATCAAGCTCGCAATTGAAGCAGGTTGTAACGCTGTAGCTACTACGCTCGGAGTTTTAGGCGCGACGGCACGCAAATACGCTCATAAAATTCCGTTTGTTTTAAAATTGAATCACAACGAGTTATTAACATATCCGAATCAATTCGATCAAGTTTTATTTGCTTCAGTTGATCAAGCTTATGATCTTGGAGCTGTAGCAGTTGGAGCGACGATTTATTTCGGCAGCCCGGAATCAACTCGCCAGATTCAGGAAATTTCAAAAGCCTTCAGACTTGCTCATGAAAAAGGAATGGCGACAATTTTATGGTGTTATTTGAGAAATTCTGCATTTAAAGTCAAGAAAGATGACAAAGTGACGGATTATCATGCTTCAGCGGATTTAACTGGTCAGGCGAATCATTTGGGCGTAACGATCGAGGCCGATATTATTAAACAGAAATTGCCGGAAAATAATGGCGGTTATATTGCGATGGGCAAAGGTTACGGAAAAACTTCAAAAGAGATGTACGACAAATTAACAGCTGGAAATCATCCGATTGATTTGGCGCGCTATCAAGTTTTAAATTGTTATGCAGGTCGTGCAGGCTTGATTAATTCCGGTGGAGCTTCCGGCGAGAATGATATTCAGCAGGCAGTGCGCACAGCAGTAATTAATAAACGCGCTGGCGGAATGGGTTTAATTTTGGGGCGTAAAGCTTTCCAGAAGCCAATGAACGAGGGCGTAGAAATTATACACGCTGTTCAAGACGTATATTTATGCAAGGAAGTAACGATCGCATAAAAAATATTTAGTTTGATTTGATTTAATTTTAAATTTTTCGAGTGGAGCATACTTTTTAAATTTTTGGGTGTGCTTCACTTTTTATTTTTATTTTTATTTTTTGTCAAATTTCTCCCGTAAAAATATCATTTTGAAAAATTTCAGCGAATAATAAAATATTCAAATTCGTGCAGTTTATTTTTATTTTTGGAGGCTGGATTCATGAAAAAATTTTTATCAGCGTTAATTTGTTTGTTGATTTTTGCAAGCTGCTCATTTGCTGGCGAAGTTGTCAAGGCTTATACAACTATGGAAGAGCCTTTAGCAAAAGCGTTATTTGATGAATTTGAATCAGAAACCGGCATTAAAGTCGAATGGGTCAGATTATCAGGCGGAGAAGCAATCGCAAGACTCGAAGCAGAACGCGCTAACCCTCAAGCTAGTATTTGGGTCGGGGGCGTTGGAACTCAACACATTGAAGCGAAAAATAGAAGACTTACTGCTCCTTATCGTTCGAGAGTTGCGAACAGTATTCCATCAAGATATAGGGATCCAGATAATTTTTGGACTGGACTTTATGTCGGACCGATAGCTTTTTGTATGAATGTTGAACGCGCTAAAGAGTTAAATTTGTCGATGCCAAAATCTTGGGCGGATTTAATTAAACCGGAATACGCCAAAAAAGTCCGCGTCGCTCATCCAAGTACTTCCGGTACAGCTTACAACATGATAACGACAGTAATAAGAATTTTCGACGGCGATGAAGATAAAGCGTTTGAATATTTTAAAAATCTCGCGAAATCCGTTGAACAATTTACCCGTTCCGGTTCAGCTCCGGGAAAATCCTGCGCACTCGGTGAAATTCCAATCGCTATAGGTTATTTACACGATCAAATTAAATTACAAAGAGAAGGCGCAAAAATTGAAATAGTCATCCCATCTGATGGAACTGGTTTCGAAACTGCATCAATGTCAATTTTAAAGGACGGCCCGGATCCTCTCAACGCAAAAAAATTATATGATTGGATTCTCGGTCGTAAAGCTATGGACATAATCGCAAGATGGTACGTAATTCCGTTATCAAATTTAGCGACCCCAACTGATACAGGTTTCTCACTCGCACGCATGAATTTAGTAAACCAGGACGACCAATGGGACGCAGCAAATAAAGAACGTTTACTCAAACGCTGGAATGAAGAAATTTCAACAGCTCCGGAAAAATAATTTTATTGTCTAAAAATTTTATGCCTCTCGTTTAAAAAAAATTCGGGGGGCCTTTATTTTATAGGAGGCATCACATGAAAAAACAGGCTTTACATTTTATATTAATGATGCTGTTTGTTGTTCTCGTTGGATATTGGATATTTACGAGCGTCCGAGATGAATTTTTAAAACAGTCAAGAGCTTCCCAACGTGAAACAGTCGAAACAGTTACAGCCGGATATCCTTCAGAGCCTGAAAATATTAGCGCATGGCTCACGAGACTGGCAGAAGAAAAAAATACTTATAAAGTTGCTTTCGTTAAAAATATCCCAATGCCCGGAGAAAATTTAAACGAAACTCCGGAAGGTGATCAAAATTTATCCGATTTATGTATGAAATTTTCAACTGACCCGGAATTTTCAAAAGGATTTGATCACGCAGCTTACGAAGAAATTTACAGAAGCGTTAAAAATTGGACGATCGGCACTGAAGAAGAACAAGCATTATTTTTCGCACCAGCTGTAAATTTAAAAACTCATGACATTGACGGAGCTTTAATATTTTCGTTCAACACCGAAGGCGAGCGAGGATTTATGAACATGTTAAAAATGTTATTCGGAGCAGCATTTATATTATTTGCCGTAGTAATCTGGCAGGTAATGATGAGCCGTGATCCGATTGTAGGTTTTGCGCTGGCCGGATTATTTTTGATGACGATAACATTTGTAGCATATCCGTTATTTGAGGCGTTAAGACTTTCATTTATTGAAAACGGTAAATTTTCGCTGGGAATCTGGAAAAATATTTTAAATTCAGAGGGATATATTTCTGCGTTGATCGGCAGCTTAAAATTAGGATGCTGGACCGCAACATTTTCGACAATAGTCGGATTTTTATTTGCGTTTGTTGTAGCTCGGACGAATGCTCCATTTAAAAAATTAATTTCAACGATGGGAGTATTACCGGTTATATCGCCTCCGTTTTCGTTGACGCTCTCAATAATATTATTATTCGGCAATAACGGTTTAATAACGCGCTGGCTTCGGGTGATCGGTTTAAATTTTTCAATTTACGGCCTTCCCGGTTTAGTATTAGTTCAAACGATGGGAATGTTTCCAATTGCTTTTTTAACTTTGGGCGGAGTGTTGCAGGCTATAGATTCGACGTACGAAGAGGCATCGTTAAATTTATCTGCTGGAAGGTTTAAGACTTTTAAATCTATTACGTTGCCTTTAACAGTTCCGGGATTGTTGAGCGCGTGGCTTTTAGTTTTTACGACATCGCTTGCAGATTTTGCGAACCCGTTATTATTGGCTGGAGATTTGCGGGTGTTATCGCTTGAAAGTTACATCGAAGTTACAGGAATGAACAGGCTCGGACATGGTGCAGCGTTATCGATATTATTATTACTGCCAACGTTGACGGCGTTTTTAGTTCAGAGGTTTTGGGTTGCGCGTAAATCTTACGTAACAGTAACCGGAAAACCTTCAGGGCGAATCACAGAATTAACAACACCGGGCGTGCGTAAATTTTTGGTAGGAATAATTTTAATAATAATATTTTTCTTAATTCTTTTATACGGGACGATATTTGCGGGATGTTTCGTTAAAAATTGGGGAATAGATTACACGTTCAGTTTGGAAAATATCACCGAAGCAATAACCAGATCGCGCGATGCATTATTTGACACGGTTACACTTGCGGCGATTGCTACACCGATGGCGGGAATAATTGCAATGATAGCGGCATTATTGATCGTCCGGAAAAAATTTCACGGTAAAAGACTGCTCGAAATATTATTAATGACACCGTTTGCGTTGCCTGGAACTTTGGTCGGCATCAGTTATATTTTAGCTTTCAATCATGCGCCGATAATTTTGGTCGGGACTGCGGCAATAATAATAATTAATTATGTAATTCGAGAATTACCGGTCGGAATTGAAGGCGGCATCGCTTCGTTAAGGCAGATCGATCCATCAATTGAGGAAGCTGCTACGGATTTGGGAGCGGATCAAGCTACTGTATTTAGGACGGTTGTATTGCCGTTAGTGAGACCTGCATTTTTGTCGAGTTTGTCATATACGTTTGTGAGATCGATGACTGCTGTAAGTGCCGTAATATTTTTAATTTCTGCGCGTTGGTATCATTTGACGGTGTTAATTTACAATTTTTCGGAAAATTTAAGATTTGGACTTGCGAGCGTGTTATCGACGTTATTAATAATAATTGTATTTGGTGCATTTGGTTTAATGCGTTTGCTTGTTCGTGAGAATTCAAATTTAATGAAAAACGTAACGTGATGCAAAAATATTTTTTATTAAATTATTAAATTTTTAAGTGAGGCGTATACAAATTGTCAAATAATAATAAATCTAAATCCGTAACACTCGAAAATATTACGAAAATCTTCCGCGACCCACAATCAGGGCAGGATGTTGCTGCAGTTGGCGGAGTCTCGTTTAAATTAGAACCGGGCGAACTCGTTACACTTTTAGGGCCTTCAGGTTGCGGAAAAACTACGGTGTTGAGAATGTTATCAGGTTTCGAGCAGCCTACTTCGGGCAGAATTATGATCGGTGAAAATGATGTTACTAACACTCCGCCTAATAAACGCGATACAGCGATGGTATTTCAAAGTTACGGATTATTTCCGCATATGAATGTTTTTGAAAATGTCGCTTATGGTTTAAAACTGCGTAAAGTCCCAAATAAAGAAATCGCAGAAAAAGTACAAAAATTTTTGGAAATGGTCGGACTCGGTCAAATGGCTAAACGTCCGCCATCAAGATTATCAGGAGGTCAGCAACAACGCGTCGCCCTCGCAAGATCTTTGATCGTTGAGCCGTCAGTTTTATTGCTCGATGAACCTTTATCTAATCTCGATGCACTTTTACGTGAACAAATGCGCGTAGAAATTCGCAGGCTTCAAAAATCTTTAGGAATTACGGCCATGTACGTTACTCATGATAGAGTTGAAGCAATGAGCTTGTCTGATCGCATTATCGTAATGAAGGGCGGGAAAATTATCCAGATGGGAACTCCTAGCGATATTTACAGAGACCCGGTAAATAAATTTGTCGCTGGCTTCGTCGGTAAAGTTGCGTTTTTCCCGTGCGAAGTTAAAGGAATTTCTGAAAATGAATGTCACGTTGAAATTAAAGGCCAGAGGTTCGAGACATCTAAATGGAACAAAAATTTAAACGCTGGAGATCATGCCGTTATTATGGCTCGCCCGGAATCTTTATCACTCGGTGAACCCGGCGCAGGTGTTGAAGACGGAACTGTAACAGCTAATATTTATTTGGGCAACAGCGTAGAAACTTGGGTGAAAACCGATCTCGGTAATGTTTTAGTCCAAATCGATAACCCTGACGTTAAAAAAATTTGGAACGAAGGCGAAAACGTTTCATTATCATTTGACCCATTATTAACGAAAGTTCTCGAAGATAAAGAATAATTTTAAATTTGTTATTCCATCCTGTTAGATTAAAGATTAAATTTTAAAATTTTAACGGGATGGGATTTTTTATGCGTGATACGTGATAAAATTTGCAAAAATAAAAAATATTTCTGGCGGTGAATTTATTTTGAAAGTTAACAATTTAGTAAAACAGGCCATGCAGATACAAAACCAAATGAAAAAATTACAGGATGAAGTTTCAAACGAAACTGTTGAGGCTAGCGTTGGGGGCGGAATGGTCATCGCTACTTTTAACGGAGCCGGCAATTTAGTAAGCATAAAAATCGATCCCGAAGTTATTAACCCAGATGAAAAAGACATGCTCGAAGATTTAATAAATTCTGCAGTAAACGAAGGAATTAAAAAAAGTCAGGATTTAATAAAAGATAAAATGGGAGCAATTACGGGCGGTTTTGGTATTCCAGGATTATTTTAGCGATTCGATTTTAAATTTTAAAATTTTAAATGGATTCGATCACAGAATTAATTAATATTTTTAAACAATTTCCCGGCATCGGTCCTAAAAGTGCGAGGCGCATGGCTTTTTATCTGCTGAAAAAAAATAAGCGGGAATTATATAACATCGGCAAAATTATAGCTACAGCCAAAAATAATTTATTTACATGTTCCAATTGCGGAAATATTTCAGGCTCTGATCCCTGCGAAATTTGTTCTGATCCTTTGCGGGATAAAAATATTTTATGCATCGTTGAAGATCTGGAAACTTTAACAGCATTTGAGCACGCCAAAATTTATAACGGTTTATATCATGTTTTGGGAGAAATCGTCTCGCCTTATGAAGAAAAAGAATTAAGCGAATGCACAATAAATTTTTTGCTTGATCACGTAAAAAAAAATAATCCCGATGAAATTATTATCGCTACCAATCCAAAAGTTGAAGGCGATTTAACATATTATGCGCTTGTAGAAATATTAAAAAATTCTGGATTGAAAATTAATAAAATATCTCGTCTCGCTATGGGTTTACCGATGGGCAGCACTATAGAATTTGCAGACAAATTAACGTTACATATGGCTCTGGAAGCCCGAACGGACGCGGATTTAAATTTATGAGACAAAATGCAAAATAAAAATTTTTCGTTTGTAATACTTGCGGGCGGTAAAGGTTCTCGAATTGGATTTAAAAAGCAGTTTACGAAGCTTGGAAATTTGCAATTATGGCAATGGAGCGTAAACGTTGCGAAAAATATCCCGGAAATCTGTGAAATAATTTTAGTGATACCGGACGGCGAAATTTTAGAAAACAATTTAACCCAAAATTTAATAATTGCTCATGGCGGCGCAGAACGTTCGGATTCAGTTTTAAACGGGCTGAAGAAATGTAATTGTGATTTCGTTATGATTCATGATGCAGCGAGGCCGTTATTGAGTGAGAATTTATTGCGCGATTTAATTTATAATACTGATGAAAATTGCGGAGCTGTTCCAGTTTTGCCGGTTGCAGATGCCTTGAAGAAAATTGAAAACAATAATATTTCATGCGTTGATCGTGAAAATTTATTTATAACGCAGACCCCTCAAAGCTTCCCGACTAAAAAATTGATTTATGCACTTGAAAATTTAAATAACATTAGCGTAAAAGATGATGCTGAAGCCTGGTTATTGTCGGGAAATAAATTAAATTATGTGAAGGGCGAAAAGTTTAATTTTAAAATTACATGGCCGGAAGATTTTGAAATTGCACGCGCGTTGATAAACAGCAATAAAAATATTATTCGTTCCGGAATAGGTTACGATGTTCATAAATTAAAGCCAGGCCGGAAATTAATTTTAGGTGGCATTTTAATTGAAGGTTCGCCCGTAGGATTATTGGGACATAGCGATGCGGATATTATTACACATTCGATAATGGATGCGATTTTAGGTGCTGCGAATTTGCCGGACATTGGGAATTTATTTCCAGCGAGTGACGAAAATTTTAAGGATGCGGACAGCATTAAATTACTTGAGAATGTTATAAAGCTCGTGAAAAATTCCGGTTATGAAATAAAATTTATTGATGTTGTGTTACAGGCTCAAATACCAAAATTAAATAAATATCGCGAAATAATAATTAATAATCTTGCAAAATATTTTGATGTTAATTTAAAATTTAAATCGGCTGAAGAACTCGACGATGCTGGAGCGGGTTTAAATATGACGTGCTGGGCGGTTGCTACGTTGAGCAAAGATTAAAAATTAAAAATTAAAAGTGGAAGATGAAATAAAAAAATGATAATTACGAGATTTGCGCCGAGTCCTACCGGAGAATTGCATATCGGAGGAGCGAGGACTGCATTATTTAATTATTTATATGCACGAAAAGATGAAGACGGGAAATTTTATTTAAGGATTGACGACACGGATCAGGAGCGATCAAAAAAGGAATATGAGACGAAATTAATTTATGATTTAAAATGGCTTGGATTAAATTGGGATAATGCGGAATTTATCAGGCAGAGTGAGCGCAATAAAATTTATTCTGAATATCTTGAAATTTTGAAGGAGAAAAATTATATATATCCTTGTTTTTGTTCAGATGAGAGATTGAAAACGATGCGAGAGGAGCAATTAAAAAACAATACGCCTCCTAAATATGATGGGCATTGCAGGAATTTAACGCGCGGAGAGATTGATGAGAGAATAAGAACGGGCGTAAAATTTTGTTGGAGATTGAAGCTCCCTGAAAATTACGAGGCGAGATTTTACGATGTAGTTCACGGTGATCAAATATTTCCGGCTGGAACTATCGGAGATTTTGTAATATGGCGCAGTGATAATACTCCGACATATATATTTGCTTCGGCTGTTGATGATTATTTAATGAAAATTTCGCACATAATTCGCGGAGATGAACATATTCCGAACACTGCTCGCCAAATTGCTTTACTTGATATTTTGAACTGGCCTCGCCCGGAATTTATACATATACCGATGGTTTTATCGAGTGAGCGTAAAAAATTGGGGAAGCGTACGGGTTCGACACCTATCAGGGAATATCGTGAGCGCGGATTTTTGCCGGAAGCGTTGCGGGCGTATTTGGGTACGTTGAGCTGGAGTGCTGATAAAAATATTAATTTGCTTGATTTAAATGACATGTGTAAAAATTTTGATCCGTCTCGAATCGTAAAATCTTCGCCAGTTCATGATGAAGATCATTTAATGTTCTGGCAGAAAAAAGCAATGAATAATAAAAGCCCTGATGAAATTGCAAAAAATATAATTAATTTTGATTCGAGATTTGAAAAATATTCAGCTGACGATCTTAAAATTTTGGTGAGCGAAATTATAAACGATGTGCCATTTATAAACGGGATGGCTGAAAGTTTAAAATTTTTGGTTGAACGCCCGGAATGTAATATAAAAGTTTCATGGAGTAAAGAATTTTCGGATGAAATATTAAATTTAAACGAGTGGGATGTAAATTCGATTGAGAAATTTTTGCGCGGATTCATGAAGCAGAATAATTTAAAGGGTCGTGAATTTTTCCACCCGTTGAGAATAATTTTAACCGGCCAAGAACATGGAGCGCCGCTGCCTCAAATAATTTTTGTTATGGGTAAACAGAGCGTATCAGAAATATTTAAATAAAATATAAAATATAAAATAAAAATTAAACAGGGTGAAAAAAATGCTGGTGTTTTCACATACTCGAGACTGCGATAATAATTTATGGTTTGGGAGCCTTGCATTAAACGAATTTGAAGAAGATATTTCAAACGATTACGTAATGGATCCCGGATTATTTCCATATTATGATGAGTTTATAGAAAATTTCTGGCCTGAATTTACGGTCGATAGTTCATACAGTTAAATAAATAAAATAAAAATAAAAAATAAAATGATCACTCTAGGAATAGAAACGAGTTGCGATGATACGGGGATCGCGATGATAAAAAATGATCGTGAAGTTTTATGCGAATATTTATCGAGTCAAATAAAAGATCATTCGGAATTTGGCGGAGTAATCCCGGAATTTGCAGCGCGTAAACATTTAGAAAATATTTTACCGTTGATTGATGTTGCGACGAAAAATTATAAACCTGATTTAATAGCGGTGACTCGCGGGCCTGGTTTAATGGGTTCTTTAATGGTTGGTGTTCAAATTGCTGTAGCGTTGTCTCAAGTTTGGAACGTTCCATTAATCGGCGTTAATCATTTGGAGGGGCATTTATTTGCGCCGTTGATTGATGCTGAAAATTTAGAGCCTCCTTTTTTGTCGTTAATAGTTTCGGGAGGACACACTGAAATAATTTGCGTAAAAAATTTTGGAGAATATAAATTACTTGGATGCACGCGTGATGATGCAGCAGGGGAAGCATATGACAAGGCGGCGAAAATTTTAGGTTTGAAATATCCCGGTGGCCCTGAAATAGATAAACTTGCGAAGGACGGCGATGAATTAAAATTTAAATTTCCGGTTCCGTTAAAAAATACTCGTGAAATTGAATTTAGTTTCAGCGGTTTAAAAACTGCGTTATTATGGCAAGTAAAAAAATTTGAGAGCGAAGAAATATTAAAAGCTGAAATAAATAATTTATGTGCATCGTTTCAAAAGTCTATAACAGACGCATTAATTTCAAAATTAAATTTAGCGGTTGAATTAACTGGAATAAATAAAATTGCGGTTTCTGGCGGAGTTGCGGCGAACAGTAATTTACGTGAAAGATTAAGCGAGCAGAAAAATTTTAAAGTCTGGCTGCCTAAAATTTCACGCTGTACAGATAACGCCGTAATGATTGCGATGGCTGGACACAATGCATATAAACGCGGTGTGAGAAACATAAATAATAAAATAATTCCTGATCCATCGTTACATGAATTTTAAAATTTTAATATTTATTTCAAGCGTAATATTTTAAATTTAATAAATTTTTTAATTTCGAGAATTATTTTTGACGGTAAATTTTTTAAATTATCGATATGGCCGAAAAATACGGGATGTTTAGCGCGTAAAATTATCGAAACGTATTCGAAATATGAATTTGAATATTTGCGAATTTTATTTTTGCATTGTTTTATGTAATCTTTGTCGTTGACTTCCGAGAATAATATTAAATTTTTTGCGTAATGTCGGGCTAAAACTTTTTTGTTGCAAAATTTTATTAGTTCTTCCGCGTGTTTATTAATTAATTTAAAATATCCATCGGCAATTAATTTTTTATTTTTCATCATTCTGTCGTCATTTTCAGTGTGATAAATTCCCAGAGCTTCGTTTATGCAACCGATTTTAAAATTTTTGGCGAGCCTTATGCACATATCGTCATCATCAGAAGGTCCGCAATTTTCATCCCAGCCCTTATTTAAATTTCTGAAACATTCTGCTTTCATCGTAATAAAAGACGGCGAAGTTAATCCCAATTGTTTTAAAACTTGTTTATAAATATATCCTTCGATTTTGCAACCGACAATTTTAATTTTACCGTTTTCAATCATTCCACTTCTGCAATATACTGCGCCGAGTTCGGGATCGGATTTATATTTCTCACACATCTTCATTAAAAAATCTGGTAAACATTCGTCGTCAGAATCTAAAAAATATAAATATTCGCCGTTCGCAAATGTTGCGCCGTAATTTTTTGCGTGATAGTGGCCTTGATTTTCGTGATAAATATATTTTATATTTGGGTAATTTGAAAATTTTTCCTGAATAATTTGTTTAGTGTTATCTGTCGAGCCGTCGTCTGAAATTATTATCTCGTAATTTTTGTAAGTTTGATTTAATACGCTGTTAATTGTCCTTAAAATTGTGTGCACCCGATTATACGTCGGAATGATTACCGAGAATAATGGAAAATTATTATTATTGTTGTTGCTTGTTGCTTGTTGCTTGTTGCTTGTTGCTTGTTGCTTCAATTGTACGCGCTGATTCCATTTTGTCAACCCCCAATTTGTGTAAAATTTTAAAAATCCGGAGCAAATTTTAACATAAATTATTCACGTTATAAATGTTGAAATTTAAATATATTAATTTAATATTGCTAGCATGTTTTAAAATTATATTTATATTTATATTTATATTCGGCATAAAAAATTTTTTAGGAGTTTTAATAATGACATCTTACATTGAAAAAATATCAGCTGTAAACACTACAGGAGAAAATTATGACATTGCGTTAATAATAAGAGCCGATTTTCATGAAAAGGGAATACATTTTTTTACTCCGTCGGATTTGTCTCAACAAGTTGCTTATATGAGTCATCCTGCAAAAAAAATCATTGAGCCACATGTTCATAACCCAGTCCCGCGACAAGTTCATTATACGCAGGAAGTTTTAATTATTCGTAAGGGTGTTTTGCGTTGCGACTTTTACGATAAAAATAAAAATTATATTGGCAGTAAAAATTTATATGCTGGTGACGTTATTTTATTAATAAGCGGTGGTCATGGTTTTCAAGTTATAGAAGATATTGAAATGATCGAAATTAAACAAGGACCTTACGCCGGTGAACAGGATAAAACAAGATTTACAGGAATTACGCCGGATGAAATTATTTATTTAAACGGAGATGAAAATTAAAAAATGTTTGTGCCAGTTAATGAGCCTCTTTTAAATGGCAACGAGAAAAAATATTTAAATGAATGCATCGAAACAGGTTGGGTTTCAGCTGAAGGAGCTTTTATTTCAAAATTTGAGGACGGAATGTCAAAACTAACTAAACGCAAATATGCCATAACTGTAACAAGCGGAACAGTTGCCCTTGAAGTTGCTGTACGGGCTTTGAATTTTGAAAAGGGCAGTGAAATTATTATGCCTGATTTCACAATTATTTCATGCGCTCAGGCAATTGTAAGAGCTGGCTGCGTTCCCGTTTTAGTTGACTGTGATCCCGATACTTGGAACATGAATATTAACCAGATTGAGGCAAAAATTACAAATAAGACTGCTGCAATAATGGCCGTTCATATTTATGGCATTACTGTCGATATGAAGCCTTTAATAGAAATTGCGGAAAAATATAATTTAAAAGTTATAGAAGATGCAGCGGAAGTAATCGGCCAAAAAATTTATAACGAACCTGCCGGATCATTTGGTGATGTCAGCTGTTTCAGCTTTTATTCAAATAAACATGTTACGACCGGTGAAGGCGGCATGATAGTCTGTAACGATGAAAAACTTGCGCAACGCTGTAAAGATTTAAAAAATTATTGTTTTGCCCCCGAACGGAGATTTATGCATTATGAACTTGGACACAGTTACATGATGTCAAATTTACAAGCTGCCGTAGGTTTTGCACAACTCGAAAAATTAGAGGAGCATATTATAAAAAAACGTTATATCGGGAAAAAATATCAGGAATTATTAAAAGATTTATCGCATAAAATTATTTTGCCGCTTGAAAAAACTTCATATTGTAAAAATATTTATTGGGTCTTCGGAATAGTTTTAAAGGATAATGCCGGGATGAATGCTCAGGAATGTGCGGAAAAGTTGCGTAAATTAGGGGTTGGGACTCGTCCATTTTTCTGGCCTATGCATGAACAACCGGTGTTTATTAATGAGGGGATGTTTAAAGGTGAAAAATATCCAATTTCTGAAAATATTGCGCGGATGGGTTTTTATATTCCATCTGGGTTAACGCTCGATGATGAAAAAATTAATTATGTTTCACAAAAAATTCATGAGGTGTTAAATTAAAATGCGGGTTGGAGTATTTATTGAACAAGAAATAACTGTCGGCGGAGGATTTCAGCAGGCATTTTCAGTTATAAATTTATTAAATTCAAATCCACTTGAAAATATTGAATATATATTTTTTGTGTTTACCGAAGAAAATAAAATTATTCTCGAACAAAACGGAATTAATGCGGTTCTGATAGACATAACCCCAAAAATAAATTTAAAAAATGATTCATCGATTAAACAGCGGTTAAAAAAATTTCTTCAGAGACATGGGCTGTTATATATTCCTCCTGTTAAGCCTGAAGTTTGGAAGAGGGATATATTAAAATTAAACAAGCTCGATGAATTACTTGAAAAAAATAAAATTGATCTTGCATATTTTTTAACGCCTTCAACTTACGCGATGGGAATAAAAAAGATCCCGTATATTTACACTGTTTGGGATCAATGTCAGAGGGATTGGCCGGAATTTCCGGAGGTTAGAAGCAATTTTCAATTTGAATTTAGGGAGCTTAATTATTCAAAAAGTTGTCCGAAAGCTATAGCGGTGTTAGTTGATTCTGAACAAGCAAAAAGAGATCTGAGCTTTCATTATAGAGTCGATTTAAATCGTATACATGTAGCTCCGTTTTTTCCGCTTGAATCTGACAATTTAAAACCTGATAACAACGTGATGAATAAATTTAATATTAAGAGGCCGTTTATATTTTATCCTGCTCAACTTTGGCCACACAAAAATCACAGATATATAATTGAAGCTCTGAAAATTTTAAAAGATTCCGGGACGATAATTGATGCGGTTTTTACTGGAAGCGAAAAGGGGAACGGAGAATTTTTAAAGGATTTCACAAAAAAATTAAATCTTGAAGATCAAATACATTTTTTAGGTTTTGTTGAACGCAGCGAAATTATAGGATTTTATAATAATGCTTTAGCTCTGGTGATGCCGACGTATTTGGGACACACGAATATTCCGCCGTTGGAAGCATTTTTATATAATTGTCCCGTATGTTATTCTGATTTGCCGGATTTGCGCGAACAAGTTGGGGAAGCTGCGTTTTTGATGAATTTAAATGACCCGAATTCTTTAGTTGAAATATTAAAATTAATTTCGAACGGCGAAAATAAAAATAAAAATATTGTGCAGGAAAAAATAAAATTGGGCCATGAACAGTTAAAAAAATTCTCAGCTGAAAATTATTTGAACGTGCTAAAAAATATTTTTGAGAATTACATGCAAATAAAAAAATGCTGGTCTTAATGTAAAATTGTAAAATTAAAAACTGGGGAGTGAAAAAATTTAAAATCTCCTCAGATTAATTTTTTATGCTGGAGGAATCTTAAATATATGAGTAAAAATGATCTTGACAAAATTAAGTTTGCGCCTTCACAATTGAGCCAAGAGCCAAGAGCCAAGAGCCAAGAAGCCTAAATTATGCGATAAATTTTTGTGAACACTGGGCTAAAAATCGCGAGTATACTTGGTCTGGAACTCCGTTTAATTTATTTAATTCACTTTCAAAATTTACAGGTGTTAATGACATCGCTCTGAATCAAGGGAATTTTTATAAAATAATTTTTAAACTTCAACACTATTACGACAGGTTAACGCGCTCTTTTAATTTTGGTCTGCTCGATGCGAAACTCAGCGAACTTCAAATAAATTTTTTACGCAAAATTGATGTAAACGAACCTTGCATAATGTTCAGTGCTTTTAAAACTAAATATCTCGCAAATACTTACATGTATCAGGATTTAACGGTCGATTATGTTTACAGAATGTGGAAATCAAAATCAGAACTCAGCAAATTCACGCCGCTGCCATTATACACGAGGGAAAAAACTGTTTTAAAACGCCTCGCAAAAAATAAATTTGTAAACGAAAATTGTCGCGGATTGTTCACAATGTCCGAATGGCTCGCAAAAGATATGATCGAGAATACGAATTTACCAGCTGAAAAAGTTCATCACGTCGGCGGAGGTTGCAATATTAATATAAATTTAATTGACTGCTCGCATAAAACTGGTAATAAATTTTTGCTGGTTGGAAGAAATTTTGAACTTAAAAACTGTCCTCTCGTAATAAGAGCATTTAAAATTTTACACGAAAAATATAAGGACACCGAATTATATGTAATCGGGACTGATATTCAAAACATCCCAAGCGAGTATAAAAATATAAACGGCGTGTATTATCCCGGCTTATTGCCTTATGAAAAAGTTGCGGAATATTATAATTTATGTGATTTTTTTGTGATGCCGTCAAAATTTGAAGCGTATGGTTTGGTTTTTGCCGAAGCTTTAATTTTTGGTCTGCCCTGTATCGGAAAAAATATTTACGCAATGCCGGAATTTATAAAACACGACTTCAACGGATATTTAATTAACAATGACGATCCTGAAGAGTTATGCTCATACATGGAAAAATTATTATTGAGTCAGGATCGAATTAAACAAAATGTTAAAGCCATGCAGGAAAATTATATAGAAAAATATTCTTGGGATGAAGTTGCCTTAAGGATGCTCGAAATTTTTAAACGCGACGGATATTAAGTAAATTTAAATTTTTAAACGGGGAGAAAAAATATTAATAATTAATTTTAAATCTCCCCAAATTATTTTTATAATTTATGCGTTATTTTTATCTTTATTTTTATTTCTGGCCTCAGCTTTGTTAATTTTCTGCTGGTTGTAAATTGAAAATAATATCGTTGCAATAGACACTACAAAAAAGCCAATTGCGATGGGACGGTGTAAAATTTCCCAAAAATTACCGTTATTGACATCAACGAAACGCACAAAATTTTGTTCGCACATCGGTCCCAAAATCAAAGCTAATAATATAGGTGAAAGAGGAAATTCAAATTTATTCATGAGATAACCAATTACGCCGAATAAAACGCACACGCCAACGTCAAAAATATTTTTATTGATCGAGAATGCTCCGAGCAACGATACTACAAGTATAATCGGATAAAGCATTTTTTTATCAACCGATACAATTTTAGCGAAGAATCTCACGCCTATACACCCAACGATAAGCATCGCCAAATTCGCAAGCATAAGAGCAGCAAATACACGGTAAACTGTCGGCAATTCGTTCACGTACATCATTGGGCCGGGCTGAATGCCTTTCATTATGAACGCTCCGAGCAATATCGCGGTAACAGCATCGCCAGGCACACCTAACGAAAGCAATGGAATCATAGCACCGCCGGAACATCCATTATTTGCGGATTCAGTAGCGGCCACACCGTTCGGAATACCTGTCCCCCAAAGTTCAGGATGTTTTGAAGAACTTTTATTAAATCCATATGAAACAAATACGGCAATATCTCCGCCAGCTCCGGGAATTGCGCCGATTAAAGTCCCGATTAGACCGCCGGAAATAATATTTGGCCATATCTGCCTAATTGTTTTTAAATCTGGTAACACGCTCGTAATTTTTTCGTCAGATTTCTGCTGTTTTTCTTCACCGCTGATAATACGTTCAATGCCGGCAATAACTTCAGCAATAGCAAATAAACCGATTAACGTAGGTATAAACGCGAAGCCGGATAAAAGCGGACGGAATCCAAAAACAAACCTTTTTGCTCCATATGTTGGGTCTTGTCCGACCGTAGCAAGTAAAAGACCAAAGAACGCCGAAATTAATCCCTTTGCTATGGACTTGCCGGAAATCGAAACAATAACCGAAAGCCCGAAAAATGCCAGCATCAACATTTCTGCGCTCGTGAATTTCATGGCCATCTGTGCAACTATCGGTGAAAGAAATGTCATAACTAAAGCTCCTAACACTCCACCACAAAAAGATGAAAACATCGCTACGGATAAAGCCCGGCCGGCCTGTCCTTTTTGGCACATTGGATAACCGTCCAAAAGTGTAGCAGCAGCACTAGGAGTGCCGGGAGCGTGGATAAGAATGGCAGAAATTGAACCGCCGTACATTCCGCCGCAATAAATTCCAAGTAATAAGCCAATCGATGAAATTAAATCCATTCCAAACGAAAAAGGAATTAACAAAGCTACGCCCATCGTTGCAGTCATGCCGGGTATTGCTCCTAAAAGAACCCCGCCTAATGCTCCGAGCAAAGTCATTCCTATAACTTGAAAATTTGAAAAGACATTTACATAACTGTCAAATAATAAACTCCAATTCATGCCTATACACCTCCTTAAAATTAAAAATTAAATTTTGTCAACCAGATCGCGCAGAGGTTGAAGCACTCCCATTGGAATATTAACAGTTAATAATTTATAAAATATGAGCCACATAATTAACGGCACTAAAATCGATACTGGAATAATTATTTTAGGGTCTCGTTTTCCTATTAAAATCATCATTATGACACTAATACAAGCAGAAACAAGAACATAACCCAATTTATCAAATAAAAATGTATACAACACGCATAAAACAATTACGAACATTGCAGCCGCTACACCTGAATTTTTAAAGGGATTTATGCTCGCTGAGATTTCATTTTCAGGGTCATTTTCTTTCATTCCGCGCGTAACTTTTATTAATGACTGCACAAATAATATTACCGTAAAAATAAACATGCCATAAATCATAATTTGCGGAAATGTTGCAGGCTGGACGTGTGCCCGTTTATGAACTCTGAAGCCCAAAGTTTGAACATATGCCCAAATTTCAAAAGCAATAAGAATTAACGAACTTATGAGACTCGCAAACGCTTTTGTTTGAGTTTTTTTCAAGAAAATTCACATCCTTACTATCAAATATAATAAAAAAAATGGGCAAGAATTTTATTAATTAATTAAACCCCTGCCCACTCAAAAATTAATTATTTTTAAATTTCTATGCCTGCAGCTTTCATTGCGGCCGGAACATCTTTTTCTTCTTGTTGTTCAATAAATTTTTTAAATTCTGCGGCATCGAGATATGCAATACCAAGCCCGGCATTTTTCATATATTTCACAAAGTCAGGATCGTTTATAGCAATTTTGCAGGCTTCAGCTAATTTTGTGCGTATGCTTTCATCTACACCGTTAGGCAATCCCAATCCGCGCCAAGTTGAATAAAAAGCGTTTACTCCTTGTTCTTTGCAAGTTGGAATATTTCCGAATACTTCATTATTAATGCGTTCTTCCGCCATAAGTCCGAGACAGATTAAATTTCCAGATTCAATAAACGAACGAGCTTCAGCAAGCGAAACTGTTACGCCTTCAATGTCAACACCCTGCGCGGCAGCCTGAACAGCGGAGGCAGCTCCATCAGGATAAGTAACCATTTTAAAATTAACGCCTGTAACGTTCATAAAATAACCGCCGGCAATATGCCAGACTGAATTTGCAGAAGAACCGCCCATGCGAACTTTACCGGGATTGGCTTTGCAATAAGCGACAAAATCATTTAAATTTGAAATCCCATTTTTTTCTGCCCATGCTTTATTTACAGTTACGCCTGAAGGATCTGCATTCAAACGGCAAAGAGGATCATAATCTTTATACGCTTTATAATCCGAAACTTCAAGAGCATTATAAGTAACAGCTTCAAAAGTGATCATGCCTAAAGTATAGCCATCCGGTTCTGCATCAGCAATAGCTTCATGTCCTGTTACTCCGCCTGCACCGGTTTTATTATCGACTACAACTGTTTGGCCGAGTTGTTTCCCTAGTGCCTGACAAAATGCGCGTAAACATGAATCAGTACCACCGCCGGCAGCCCAAGGACAAATAGCCGTGATAGATTTTTCAGGATAAGCGGCCATAGCTACAGACGCACAGAACGTAAGAACAAGCAACATAATAACAGCAAATAACTTTTTCATTATTGAGCGTTCCTCCCTAATAAAATAAAATTTTAATTTCACTGGAATTTACTAGATTTAGCGCTGAATCGTTTGGGATTTTATTATATTGAATATAAACATGTCAACGAGTATTAACACTATTTTTTAGGGTAGTACGTTAAATTTTTATTTAGCAACGGAAGAAAGAAAAAAACTATAAAATCCTAACTTCCGTTTAATGCAAATTGCGAAATATTATATTAATTATTCAAAACGTTCATCAATTACGCGCTTCGTTTTCTTTTCACTGCGAGGCAATAAACCAATTTCAACAACTTTAACAAGCGGAGTAAAACCGATTTTGCTTTTAACAGTCGTAGCTATACGATCAGCAAGATTCAAAAAGTCAACATGCCCATTTGTTTCAACGTAAATTCTCATAGTGTCCTTTCTATCAAGGTGAGATATACGAATCTGATACTCGCTCGATACCTCCGGGAACGTCTGTAAAATTTCTTCGATTTGGCTCGGAAATACGTTAACTCCCTTAATTTTTATCATGTCGTCCGTACGACCTTTAATCGTGTCGAGTCTCGGATATTTTCTCCCGCAATGACATTCACCGGGAATAATTCGTGATAAATCATGAGTGCGATAACGAATTAACGGAGCACCTTCTTTAACAAGCGTTGTTATAACAATTTCGCCCCATTCTCCATCCGAAACTGGTTTCAACGTTACAGGATCAATTATTTCAATGTAAATATAATCATCCCAATAATGCATACCTGTATTATGCTCGCAATTAATTCCAATGCCCGGCCCGTAAATTTCTGTTAAACCGTAAATGTCATATAATTCGATTCCTAAAGATTCAGATATACGATTACGCATTTTTTCGCCCCAACGTTCTGAACCTATTACGCCTTTTTTGAGACGAATATTATTTTTTATTCCGCGCTTCTCGATCTCTTCTGCCAAAAGTAACGCATATGATGAAGTTGCACAAATTACGGTCGTTTTCATGTCCTGCATCATCTGTAATTGTTTTTCAGTGTTGCCAGGCCCCATCGGTATAACCATCGCTCCAAGTTTTTCCGCTCCATTCTGGAAACCTATTCCGGCAGTCCATAAACCATAACCAGGAGTAATTTGAATGCGGTCAAGATTCGTAATCCCTGCGACTTCGTAACAGCGTTTGAACATTTCGCCCCAGTCGTCGACATCTTTCGCAGTGTAAGGAATAATAACAGGCAGTCCCGTCGTCCCCGATGAAGAATGAATACGGACAATTTTATTTTCCGGCGCTGTCATCAATCCGAGCGGATATGCTTCCCTTAAATCTAATTTTTCCGAAAACGGTAAATTTTCAAAATCTCCAGCGCTTTTTATTTCGCTTATTCCCGCTTCCTTTAATTTTTTCCCGTAAAAACTTCCGGCTGATACTAACGCATTAATTTGATTATTTACGAGTTTTATTTGTTCTTCTGAAATTTGCATTTATTTCCTCCCAATTTATTTTTTTATTTTTTATTTAAAAGCGTAATCCAATGCGTTAAAATTTAATTCATGAAAACGCGGGGCAATTTTTTCCGCAATCTGTTTACGCATTTCTTCTCTACTGAATCCTAACGCGCCCGTTTTTGTTGCAAATCCAAGCATAATTATATTAAGAATTTTCGCTGAACCTAAAAAATTAATTGCCTTTTCAGTGTCTACAACATAAATATTTTTTACATTTTCACGAAGATAAGCGATCATTTTTTCTCCGCTGTAATTTATATTATTAAGAGTCGTCGTAATCGGCATAATTGGTTTTGCGCTCACGATAATTTGACCGTCCTGCTCAAGATATGGAAGCATCCGAACAGCTTCACCGGGTTCAAACGCCAAAATTAAATTAGCTGTTCCCGTTGCGATCATTGGAGAATATATTTCACTGCCGAACCTGACATGACTGAAAACACTTCCGCCACGTTGCGCCATTCCAATAGTTTCAGCACTCATTACAGGAATATTTTTCGCCATAGCTGCAGCGGAAATCAGACGGGATGCCAAAATAATCCCTTGACCGCCGACACCGCATAAAATAATATTTCGGTTCATTATTTTTTCTCCTCTTCAGTACTAACGATCGCACCAGCCGGACAAATTTGCGCGCAAAGTGTACAGCCCGTGCATTGGCTCGACTCGATCAGAACTTTTGAAAATTTACCGCTTCCATTTTCATAAAATAACGCCGGGCAGCCAATTTCATTAACGCAACGATGGCAGCCAATACATTTTTTATAATTAACTGACATTGAATTTAATTTTTTATTAATGGCTATGCACGGATATTTAAAAATAATCGCTTTTACGCCTGGTTCATCTGAAACTTTTTTTACAGTTTCGACTGATTTTTTATGCTCCAGAGGGTTCACGGTCTCAACAGTTTTTAAACCGATGCCGCGTAAAATTTTCTCAATGTCAATTTTTTGAACTATTTCCCCCATTACAGTCCGTCCAGTTCCGGGATGCGGTTGATGGCCTGTCATTGCGGTCGTTGAATTATCCAAAATAATTAAAGTCATTTCGGTTTGATTATACACTGCGTTAATAATTCCCGTAACAGCTGAAGCAAAAAATGTTGAATCTCCAACGAAAGCAAAACATTTTGTATCTGGTTCAATGTGATATACTCCTTGAGCGATCCCAAGTCCTGCACCCATACATAAACAAGTGTCGACCATGTCGAGAGGCATTGAATTTCCGAGCGTGTAGCAGCCTATGTCACCGCAATAAATAGTTTTATTGTTTTTCATGGCCTGTTTAACAGCATAAAATGAAGCTCTATGAGGACAACCAGCGCATAAAACCGGCGGTCTAATTGGTAATTCAATTGAAATTTTTTGTGTTGAGTCTGCGTCCGGCAATTTTAAAAACTCGTTTATAACTTTTTGGACTGAATCGCGAGTGTTTTCGCCTGCTGTTTGAACGTGATTTGAGATTTTACCGTAAATTTTTGTTTTGAGTCCATGTTTACCGCAAATTAATAATAATGCTTCCTCAATAACCGGGTCTAATTCTTCGATGCATATTACTTCATCGAGATTTTTCAGAAATTTAACAGCCAATTTTTCAGGAAATGGATACGGTGTCGCAACTTTAAAAACTGAATTTAGCTGATCATTTATATTTTTATTTTTCAACGCTTCAAACACATATCCGAAACTTATTCCGCCTGTCGCAATTCCAAGACGTTTATTATTTTCGTGTTCGGCGTAAATTATTGAATTCCGTTTATATTCTGAAAAAACATCTGAAAGCTCAACATTACGCGAAAAAATTTTTTTGTGATTCAAATATGAAAGTTTAGGAAATATAACCCAGCGTTTTGAATCTTTTATAAATCCTTCGGGCGTATTAATTTTATATTCTTCGGGGTCTTTTACATTGATTGACGCGTAACCGTGTGAAATACGTGTCGTCGTTCGCAAAAATACCGGCGTGCAATAACGTTCAGAAAATTCAAAAGCATCTTGAATCATTTCGTACGCTTCTTTTACGCTGCTTGGATCAAAGCATGGGACTTTTGAAAATTCGGCAAATTTCCGGGTGTCCTGTTCAGTTTGTGATGAAATCGGGCCGGGATCATCTGCAACTAATACGACCATACCGCCTTTTACTCCAATATATTCAACGCACATTAACGGATCGGACGCGACATTTAAACCCATTTGTTTCATTGTTACGAGCGTTCTGGCTCCTGAATACGAAGCACCTGCAGCAATTTCCATCGCAGTTTTTTCGTTTATGGACCACTCAACATAAATATTTTTAAATTTAAATTTTGCTATTGTCTCTAGAACTTCCGTTGAAGGTGTACCGGGATAACCGCAAACCAAATTTACACCTGATGCAACAGCTCCAAAAGCGATCGCTTCATTACCCATTAAATATTTTTTTTGCATATAATACCTGCCTTATGCAATTTTTGAAGTGTAATAGGAATTTAAATAATATCAATTTATTTTCATATTTCACAGTATTAAATTTTTTTATATCGTTGTTACGCTGAAATTTTATGCCTTTATGATAGAATTTGTAAATATTTTTTTGTCAGGAGGCTTATTTAGTTGTCACCTAAAGGAGTTCACTACATTGTCGAAGTTTCTGGCTGTGATGATACTATTACAAATGTAAATTTGCTTCAGGATATTTTAGTCGAAGCTGCTAAGAGAGCACACGCTCAAGTCTGGTCGGTCACATTTAATAAATTTCCGCCTAATGGTGTTAGCGGAGTTGTTGTTATAAGCGAGTCACATTTATCTGTTCATACATGGCCGGAAGTTAATTACATGGCTTTAGATATTTATACTTGCGGAGCGCATACAGAACCGATGATCGCAGTAAATTTTGTTCTGGAAAAAGTTAAGGCAAAACATATACATATTACGGAAATTACTAGAGGTCTCGATGATGACGATGAAAAATTTTATCACTCGTTTATAACTTGGGAAGAGGATAGAAATTATAATGATTATAATGACGGAAATTAAATTTTTTTTAATCCTTTTATTTTTTATAAATGCCAATATCTCTTACGCAATTCCTAAGCTTGATAAATCTCAGGATAAATTATTTAATTCAATTCTGAATCAGACTTTAACAAAATTTCAAGTTAAAAATTATTTTGATGAAGCTTCTGGCAAAAATTTGCAATATAATCTATTTCTTCCGGACGATTATGACGAATCAAATAAATATCCAGTGATATTTTTTATAGCTGACGGCAGTTCGGTTGGTAAAGATGCTGATTTCTCCTTAAAACAAGGTTACGGTGGAATAATTTGGGCTTCAGATTACGAACAGTCAAAACATAAATGCATAGTAATAGTTCCAGTTTATTCTGGTGTAATTCTGGATGATCATCGGGGCTTCACTGTATCCGATTATATTGACGTTACGAAAAATTTTATAGATTTTGCGATAAAAAATTACTCAATTGACACAAAAAAAATTTACGCTACAGGGCAATCAATGGGATGCATGACGTTTTTATATTTAGCTTCAAAATACCCGGATTTATTTACAGCTGAACTATTTGTCTCAGGTCAATGGGATATTAACGAGCTTAAGGGGATCGAATCTCAAAAATTTTTTTACGTGACTGCCGCAGGAGATGATAAAGCTTCAACCGGTCAAAGCGAAGTAATAAAAATGTTTGAAAACGATAATATAGAATTTAAATATTTTAACGATGTCAATGCCCTCAAGCCGGATTTAAATGTAAATGTAAGAGAATTCAGCAATAAAAATTTTGTGCGTTTTAAATTAGGTAGTGTACTGCCCGAATCATTATCAATAGGAACGCCGGAGCATATGTTTTCATTTGATTTCGCGTATAAAATCGAAGCAGTAAGAGATTGGCTGTTCAATCAAAGCAAGTAATATAAATTATATAAATTAATTTAAATTTTCCCCAGAATGATTTTTTATTTCTGTTTAAATTTCACGCTGGGGAATTTTTTATTTTTTATAATAATACTGCGCAGATCGCAGGGATCGTTATCATACATAAAATATTATGCACGAACATTACTTTAGCAGCCAAATCTATATCACCGTTATACATATTTGCGAGAACAGATGTAACACTTGCGGCAGGCATGGAATTTACTACGATTGTCACGGCGGCAATTAAGGGATTTGAGAAATTAAATAATTTTAAAACGAAGCTCATTATAACCGGATAAATTATTAATCTTAATAGCGCGCTGGTATATGCGTTTTTGTCCGTTAATAATTCTTTTCCCGAAGTCCTGCCTAAAATTATGCCGATTATTAACATTGACATCGGGACCGTTATATCCGATAAATATTTTAAAGGCGTTAAAATCATCGTTGGAACTTTTATATTTGCAAAATAAAATATTAAACTCAAGACTGTCGCATAATTTAAACTGCTGAAAATAATTTTTTTAAAGTTAATTTTATGTGCAGTGCTTTTATTTTCACCGTCACGGCTCATTTCTATAGCTCCAATAGTATAAATATGAACGTTAAACGCTATATTATGCATAACAGATAACGCCATGCCTTCCGGACCAAATAAATTTAAACAAATCGGAAAGCCCATAAATCCAGTATTCGAAAACGCACAACAAAATGACCACGTTCCGCGACTGCTTTTCGGCACTCCAAAAAATTTTGAGATGAATTTTGAAACATATAACATAACTGGAAAGCATATTAACCCGATAAATATTATTAATAAACTGTCATGTATAAATTTCGGATCGTATTCCCGCGTAACAAGCGAGACAAAAATTGTACACGGTAATGTTATATTCATCAGGAGGGTTGAAAATGTGCTGACGTATTCGGGTTTTAATAATTTTAGTTTCACACCTAAAAATCCAGCTGCTATTAAAAAAAATAACCCGGCTAAATTCGACATTACCACAAAAAAATCTAAATGCATAAATTTCACCTCGTCAATATAAAATAAAAATATAAAAAAATCCCCGAAGCTCATTTTATACACAAACTTCGAGGAAATATTTTTTTTATTTAATTCTCATTTTCATCATGGAGCCGACGAACGGATTTGAACCGTTGACCTGTGCATTACGAGTGCACTGCTCTACCACTGAGCCACGTCGGCAATAATTAATTTTTTATTTACAACGCGTGAAATTTTATCAGCACATTTATTTTTTTACAAGCTTATTAAATTTAATTTTAATTAAAAATACTGCGCACAACGACAAAATTAAAATATTATTAAACGAATTACATCCGCCAGAACCTCCGCCACCGCTACTATTATCTTCGGTGGAAGTTACGTCATCTTGATAAGTATCATATTCAGTTTTTTCCGGCTCTGAAGCTAAATCAGTATGGGCATTTTGATAAGCGATGGCACTATTTATATTTAATAAACTTGTTTCACCTTCAGAAGATGTTAAATTATAATTTCCGAGCAATGCCGTTTTAATTTGATACGCCGTTCTGTCCGGCATAACCGAAAGCAATAAACCAGCAGCACCGGAAACATGAGGCGCAGCCATTGAAGTCCCTTTATTAATTTTTAAACTTGTTCCGTCACTTGTAACATAATCCGTAGCATTTTGACGCCAAGTGCTTAAAATATTTACGCCTGGTGCAGAAATTGTTGCATTTGTATTTGAAAATTCTGCTATACTTCCGTCTTGATCTAATGCTGAAACCGAAATCATATTATGTAATCCGGGATATGAAGCCGGGTATACATACTGCCCCGCTGAGTGATTGTTACCTTTCGTCGTAGCAGGTTGTCCGACAGCTATTCCGCCATTTCCTGCAGCTACTACAATTAAAGTTCTGTTTAAACTGTCAAGAGCTTTTAACGCTCGCCAAAATGCATCAGTTATCACATTATTATAATTTGGAACAGTTGAAAAATATCCTTCAATCGATAAATTTACCGCAGCAACTTTTAAATTTGGATCGTCATTTAATAAACCGGTCAAATAATCTACAGCTTTTATTACATCCGAAACATTTCCGGAACCTCCAGAGTTAAGCGCTCTTAATCCAATTAATTTAACGTTCCAGTTTACTCCGCATATTCCTAAGCTGTTATTTCCGACTGCTCCTATTGTTCCCGATACATGTGTACCGTGTCCGTTTTCATCTTTTACTGTATCAGAACCGCTAAGAAAATTTTTGCTGTACGTTCTGTCATAATTAGCAGATATATCGGGGTTTTCATAATCAATTCCAGAATCTAAAACAGCAATGTAAATATTTTCGTTACCTTTAGTAATTTCCCAAGCTTCAGGAGCGTTTATATATTTTAATCCCCATAAACCGTCATTATTTGATGGAGTATAAGTATCATTTGGGATCACTGCAGCATAAACTTTATAATTTGGTGAAACTGCTACAACATCAGAACGTTTTGACAATTCTTTTATAAGCTCTTCTGAGCTTATCGTGTCAGAATGCAGCAAAGCAAAAACATTATTATCTACTTGGGAAATATTCGGATATGTATTTTTAACCCAAGCACCAGACTCCGTAGCTATTGAAGCAACCCGAAACGCCTCCGAACCCATGCCGAAATCCGAAGCAGAAATTTTTTTTTCTTTATCTCGCGGTTTAAATACAACTATTACATCACCTGAAATAATTTCATGAGCATGTGCCGGAAAAATTATGAGTGTCAAAATTAAAACAGCCATAAAAATTTTTAGTTTCATTACAACACTCCCTTATCTTAAAATTTATCAACACGGAAATTATATAATATTAGTTACGTAAAATGATCCTTAATTAATTTCGGATATTAAAATTTATCTGTTTATTTTTAAGGGAGTTTAATTAAATTTTTAAATGCTTCAGCCCTGTGAGAAATTAAATTTTTTGACTTAAAATCCATTTGCGCAAACGTCAAATTAAATCCTTCCGGAATAAATACAGGATCATAACCAAATCCATTATTTCCAGCAGGATATTTATTTATTTTTCCCTTGCATGTGCCTTCACTTAAAATAATTTTTTCACCTGGAATTTTTAAAGCCAGAACTGCGACAAATTTCGCATTACGATTATTTTTATTATTTAAATTTTCGAGCAGCCATTTAATTTTTTTATCGTCATCGCCCTCAACTATTCGAGCAGAATATAAACCGGGAGCACCATTTAAAATTTCAACTTCAAGGCCGCTGTCATCAGCTAAACACGGCAAATTTATTTTTTTGCTCCATGCTTCAGCCTTTAAAATAGCGTTCTCAGCATAAGTACTCCCGGTTTCATCAATTGTTAATTTTGAAATTTCCGGCGCAAAAATTATTTTAGTCTTTATGTCATGGCCGACAATTTTTTTTATAATATATTCAAATTCGCGGTATTTATTATAATTCCCGGTGGCTATCACTAATTTTTCAGGCAGATTCATTTTTATTTTGAGCGCTTTCCGGCATCCTCCACGCGTTACTTAAATCAACCGCTCCGCCAGATTTTGGGGTCTTCGATTCAATTAAAAATCTCACCTGCGTTACAGGCTTAAAATTTTCCGTCATGCTCTTTACAATTCCGGTCAATAATAACAAGCTCGAACGCTGCCCCAATAATTCAAGAGATTTTTCAAACTGCGCACTTAAATCAAAAAACACCGTGTCATCTTTTAAAAATACGTGTAAAACTTTTATTTTGTCGTTGTCCGGAACATTGCTCAACAATAATATATTTTCAAATACATCCGACATATTATCCTCTTGAGTCCTCGATAAAAAATTTTTTCTGACCTCCGAAATATTATCTTCATTGACGTGATATAAAATATACGAGACTTGAGAATTTCCAGAATTTAAAATTTTTTCAGCGCGTTTATTTTCGGAATCTTGCAGCCTCGCTAAATCCTCCTGATTTTCAATTCTGTTTTCAGGTTTCAAGAGCCATTTTTGATTTAACATGTCCATCAGCCAGGAAGTTCCAGCATAACCCGCGACAATGCACATCATTATTAATCCCAAAATTGATAATAATTTCAGCATTAACGGAGTTTTTTTATTGTCTTCAAATTTTCGCGCAGAACGGTGACGGACTCTTCTAGCGTTTGGATTATTGCCCGCATTAATCGGCCGTCTTCTTGGAGCATGAGCAGGACGCGCAGGACGTTCAGAATTTGAATTTATATTTATATTTATATTTCGTCTTGATTCGTTTTGAGGCAAAATTTAAAATCCCTCCTTTAATTTTTTAGTCTTCTAAATATTTTTTTATTCCGTTAGCCATTGCCTGAGCGATTCTGTGCTGATATGCAGGCATCGCTAAATTTGCGGCTTCCCCGGCGTTCGTTAAAAATCCCGTCTCCAATAACACCGAAGGCATTCCGGAACCTCGAATTACAAAAAACGGAGCTTGAGCTATTCTGCGCATTGGAAGCCCGGAAATTTTCCCAGCGTTAAATAACGATCTCGCAAATACTAAACTTTCATTTAATTTATTATTTTGCTGCATATCTCCCAAAATTTTTAACAGCATTTCAGTACGGCGGTCAACGTTTTCAGAGTCGAAACCTTTACCCTCAATATATTCGCGGTTTTCAATTTTTGCTAATTTCAACGAATCAGCATCGGACGGAAGAGCCATTATATAAATTTCAAATCCGGTCATCGAAGATTTTGAGGGCAATGCGTTTACATGAATGCTCACAAATAAATCAGCATCGGAATTATTCGCGATGTCCGTCCTGTCCTGTAAACTCGGATAAGTGTCGCCGGTTCTCGTCATAATTACGTCATAACCCAACGTTAATAAAATTCTCCGCAGTTCCAAACCTATCGATAAATTTATATTTTTCTCAATAATTCCGTTTCCTCTAGCTCCGGGATCTTTTCCGCCGTGTCCGGGATCTACTACAATTAATTTTTTATTTCGTGCTGTTTTAATATTATTATTTTCCGGCTGGGCTTTAGGAATAGCGTACGGGATCGTTAAATCCGATGGCTTCGTCATTAAAACGGGGTCACCCTTCGAGAATTTATTTTTAGATTTTGCCTCTTCAATTGGATTTTTTGCGACTGTAATATTATTTTTTGAGCCTGGAGAAATTTTTGTGATCACAGTATTTTCAGAAAAAAAGAACTCAAGCGCAACCCTTCTCGGAGAATTTAAAATCATTTTATCAATTCGCACGGCGTTACTCTTTAAAATTAAATCGGCTTTATTTTCACCTGAATAATTCAATTCAATTTTTATATTCTCGTACGGTGAAAACAATTTTTCCAGCTTGTCACTGACAGAATTAAACAACACGTGTAAATTTCCATCTTCCATAAAAACATATGGATCAGAATTTTCTTCTAACATCATGACCGCCAAAATTTTTTTAAATTCCCCTGCTTTTGTATTTGTCCAGCGAATTTCGTTAATTATTCCGCTATGAACTTGTAAATTATTTTTTTTTCTGCGCGGACTTTTATCGGCTCTGAAGCTCTCATATTTTGGTTGAGCAGATCCCGACTCACTTAAATTTTTATTTTTATTATTATTATTTCTGGATTTAACATTTTTATTTTTGTTCTCGTTTAAATTTTCCTTTTTGTCTTCGCTCTCAACATTTTTATTAATATTAACGCCCTGAATTTTTTTGAATCTCAATTTATTTTTTTTTATGCTGCCGGCAAAATTCTGAAATAATTTTAAAGCTGATTCATCATCAAGCCAGATAATTCCATCACGTTCAAACGGTGCGGACATCAAAGCTACAAGAGCAGTATTTCTCCAAGCTCCAGACGAATTTAAAATTAATCGTAATTTATCACGGCCTCTGGTTATTAAAATTTCTTCGCCGTCTTCATGTGAAAATTTAAATCCCATTAATTCGGCCATGTCAGCAAGTGAAACATACATCCCGCGTTTATCATCAAAAGTTTTTACGCTTCCTGTTGATTTTGCGCCTTTATATAAATTTGCGTCGGCATAAATCGGAGAAATTAAAATTAACGCAAATAAAAATGCCGTGATAAAAATTTTTACAGGTTTGAAAATAAATTTATTATTCATTGTCCTCCTGTAAAATCTGATCGAGATCAAATAACGCTGAAACATCAAGCAGTAATATTAATCTTTCATCTGCCGGTTTTGCTACCCATAACACGTAACGTTTATCAACCGATGATGATAATTTTGTAGCCGGCTCTAATTGGCTGTCGTAAATCGTGCGGACTTCCGTAACAGAATTTACAATTATTCCAAACATCACATCTTTAATTGCTAAAACTATAATTCTCGCTTCTTCATCGAGAGGACTCTGCATCATTCCAATTTTTAACTGCATGTCAAAAACCGGGACAATATTCCCGCGCAAATTCATAACGCCTTTAATATACATCGGAGCATTCGGAACGCGTGTAATAAACGATGGAACTCTAACAATTTCGCTGACGATATTTACATCAACGCCAAAATTTTCTTTACCGAGCATGAAAACTAAATTAATATGTTCTTCGCCTAAATTTTCGGCATCCATGTCCTTAAAATCCTGATTTTTTGTTGAATTATCGTTCTTGAGATCTTTAATTTCAGCCAAAAAAATTTACCTCCTTAAAAATTTTAAAATAAAAACAAATAAAATAATTTGCTCCCGATAAAATTCAGGAGCGAAAAATAAATTTTATACTTTCTGTTATTCTTCTGTTGCCATTTCAGCAAGTTTTAAAGCTCCCATAACTCCCTGTTTATCGTTGAGAGAAGCAGGAACGATATAATTTGCGATATTTCTTAATTCTTTCGTGTCGATGTAATTATTAATATCTTCGAGGACTTTCTCGCGGATTAACGGGAATAATTGTTTTTGATGCATTACACCGCCGCCTAAAATAATTTTTTGGGGACTTAACGCATAAATTACGGTCGTTAAAGCCTGCGCAATATAATCCGCTTCCAATTCCCAAACGTCATTATTTTCGTTTAAATCTTTTGCGGATTTTCCCCAGCGTTTTTCGATCGCAGGACCTGAAGCCATTCCCTCGAAACAAGTCCCATGACTCGGACAAACTCCGGCAAAATCATCATTATGAACAACTGACATTTTTATGTGACCGATTTCAGGGTGTAACATTCCGTGCAATAAATTTCCGCCTGAAATTACTCCCATTCCGATACCTGTACCGATCGTGAAATAAACTGCGTCAGTTAAATTTTTTGCTGCACCCCAAGTCACTTCGGCTAAAATTGCGCCGTTCACATCAGTATCAAATCCGACGGGAATATTATTTAAACCTGTTTTGATCGTCTTCAACATTGGGAAATTTCTCCAGGCAATTTTTGGAGTGTTTAAAATATTTCCGTAAGTGCTTGAACTTTTGCGGACATCAACCGGGCCAAAACACGCAACCCCAACCGCATCGAGTTCTTTATCTTTAAAGAAGTCCAAAACTTGAGGCATCGTTTCATCTGGTGTAGTTGTCGGTATTGTAGTTTGTTCGAGTATTTGGCCGTATTCATTACCAATAGCGCAAATCATTTTTGTTCCACCGGCTTCTAAAGCTCCATATAACATTTAACGGAGACCTCCTTAAAAAATTTCAGGATAAAAAAATAAATTAAAAATTAAATTAACGCGCTGAAATTATAATATAAATTACGAAATTAAAAAATTTTATAATACTTGACGCAAATTGATACTTAAAATATAATTCACACGTTTTGAAATTGAACGGGCCTGTAGCTCAAGTGGTCAGAGCCACCGGCTCATAACCGGAAGGTTCCTGGTTCGAGTCCAGGCAGGCCCACCGTAATCGATAAAACTATTTAATTTAATTTCCTTGTCGTTGATCTGATGAGGAGTTTTTTTTCTTTTTTTGCCGGTTTAATTTCTGTTGCGAGTCAAAATAAATAATATATTTTTTTTCACGTTCATGGCCGAATCAAATCAGGAAATAATAAACGTAATAAATTTAAAATTTCAAATCTTGTTTAAATATTCAGATATAATAATCAACATGTTTAAGAAAAATATCAGAGGAGTATTAAAGAATTTTGGAACAGGAAAAAATTTACAGAGTCACATCAGGCGAATCAGTTATTGAATTTAGAACGGGTAAATTAGCAAAACAGGCAAATGGTGCAGTGTTAGCTTCTCAAGGTGAAACGGTAATTTTAAGTACGGCATGTATGACGGAAACGGTGAGAACAGGAATTGATTTTTTCCCTTTAGTAGTGGACTTTGAAGAAAAATATTATGCAGCTGGAAAAATTCCGGGAGGATTTATTAAACGTGAGGGCAAACCATCAGACACGGCAATTTTAAGCTCACGAGTCGCGGACAGAGCAATAAGATCACTTTTTGATGATGAAATGAGAAATGATGTTCATGTTGTCGATACGGTTTTAGCAGTCGATCAAGTTTATCCGCCGAATATTTTGGGAATTAATGCGGCCTCTGCAGCTTTAACAATTTCCGGAATTCCTTGGCACGGTCCGGTTGGAGCTGTAAGAATTGGGCTTGTTGGCGGTCATTTGGTAGTAAACCCGACTGAATTACAAATGAGAACTTCAATGTTAAATTTGACGGTCGCCGGCCATGAAGACGGGATCACAATGGTTGAAGCCGGGTCTTATGAAGTTTCAGAAGAATTATTAATTGATGCTCTGGAGCTTGCACACTCCGAAATAAAAAAAATTATTGCGGTCATGCTCCAAATGAAAAACGAAATCGGTAAACCTGAAATAGAAATACCAGAACCAGAAAAAATCCCGGAAATTGAAAACTGGATTAACGAAAATTTAAATGCTGAAATTGATTCCGCTGTGAGAATTGTAGAGAAAAAATCACGCGAGAAAAAAATTAACGAAATTAAAACTAAAGCTCAGGAAAATTTTGCGGAAATGTTAAAGGAAAAACCCGAAACTTCTGAATATATTTCGGCATATGTCGACAGCCGTGTAAAAAATATTATGCGCGGAATAATCGTAAATGAAGGCATACGCGTTGACGGCAGAGCAATGGACGAAATTAGAAAAATTTCATGTGAAACAAATTTATTGCCCAGAGTTCACGGGTCTGCATTATTTACGAGAGGTGAAACTCAATCGCTGGCAGTCACTACGCTCGGAATGATAGGCGAGGACGATCAAATTTTAGATGGAATTAAATTAAATGAACCGGCTAAAAGATTTTTATTGCATTATAATTTTCCGCCTTTTTCAGTTGGAGAAGTTCGACCGATGAGAGGTCCCGGCCGTCGTGAAATTGGTCACGGTGCTTTGGCTGAACGTGCTTTATTGCCGGTTATTCCGACTGAAGAAGATTTCCCTTACGTGATTCGAGTTGTTTCGGATATTTTGGAATCTAACGGCTCAAGCTCACAGGCTAGCATTTGCGGCGGAAGTTTATCAATGATGGCGGCCGGAGTTCCTTTGAGGTGTCATGTTGCAGGCATAGCGATGGGACTTGTTAAAGAGGGCGATAAAGTTCAAATTTTAACGGATATTCAGGGGCTTGAAGATCATTACGGCGATATGGATTTTAAAGTCGCTGGAACTCGCGCAGGTGTTACGGCTCTTCAAATGGACAATAAAGCCGGAGGAATTACGCGGGAAATTTTAGAGACAGCATTAAATCAAGCCAAAAAAGCACGCCTCGAAATTTTGGAGAAAATGGAAGAAACAATCCCAACACCTTCCGAATTATCTCCGAATGCTCCGAGAATAATTTCATTTGAGATTGACCCGGATAAAGTCCGCGAAGTTATAGGCTCTGGCGGTAAAGTCGTGAGAAGCATTACTCAACGTACAGGCGTAAAAATGAATATTGAGGACAATGGATTTATAACAATTTCCGGCCCAACTCAATCACAAGTAGAAGACGCAAGAGCTATCGTAATGTCTTTAACCAGAGAATTAACGGCAGGCGAAGTATATTTAGGAACTGTAACGAGATTATTAAATTTTGGTGCTTTCGTTGAATGTTTACCGGGCAAAGAAGGTTTATTACACGTAAGCGAAATAAGCACGAACAGAGTGCCGCACGTTGAAGATGTTTTTAAAGTCGGCGACCGGGTTTTAGTGATGGTGAAAGAGATTGACGAGCAGGGCAGAGCAAATTTAACGCGCCGGAGAATTTTAGCGGATGAAGCAAAAATCAGAGCTGCAGGACTGGCGCACGTTTTACCGGATGAAAGAGAACGGGAAAATTTAATTTCAAGTTTATCATCAAGAGATCGCGGAAATTATGCACAATATCCAGAACACGAGAGAACGCCGTCATATATGGAGCGCGGATATTCATCGAGGGCTTCAGGTTCACGGAATCCATACAGCTCAAACTCTTACGAACGCGAAAGAAGAAGCAGAGACCGCAGAAGAGATTATTAAATAATTAAATATTAAAAATTCTCGTATAAATTTACAAAAATATTTACTGCATTATTAATAATATTATCGTTGAAATCATATCCGGCTGAATGTATGGCCGGGTAATTTTTTCCGTTACCGATGTAGAATATTGCTCCGGGTATTTCTTTCGTGTAATATCCAAAATCTTCAGAAGCTAATAAAGGTTCTTGCATCTTAATAATTTTTAATTTCAAATTTTCAGCGGCTCTCTTAATATCGTTTACGCAGCCTGGATCATTAACAGTTTCCGGGAATTTGTCTAAAATTTCAAACTCAATATTTAAATTATTTTCCCGCGCTAAATTCATGGCCAGTTCTTTAATTTTTATTTCGAGTTCATGTAAAATATTTTCTCGTTCTGCTCTGATAGTAAATGAGACTTCGCCAAATCCCGGAGATATTCCAAAATTTTTATTATCGCCTAAATTAATATTAATTACCGTGCATAAAATTTTGTCGCGTTGAAAATTATTGTAATTTATCAAGTTCAAAATTAATTCTGAAATCGCAAACGATGGATCAATTCCTTTTTCTGGTTCGCTAGCGTGAGAATTTTCGCCGATAAATTTAACCGTTAAACCTTCTGAAGGACATTGAACGATGCCGGATTTTAAAATAATATTATTTTCGTCCCAACCGCTCCAATTATGAAGGGCGTAAATTTTTTTTATATTTCTTTCGCGTAAAATTTTCGAGCATTCCAGCGCGCCTTTTCCGTCTTCTTCTGAATGTTGAAATATTAAATAAACGGAATTTTTTAATTTTAAATTATCGAGTTCGAGAGCTAAACCGCATAAAATTGCGCTGTGTCCGTCATGTCCGCATTTATGGGAGATGCCTGAATTTTTTGAGGCGTAAATTAAATTTAAATCCTCGTTAATCGGTAATGCATCAAAATCAGCCCTGAATCCTACAGCTTTAGAACCTTCAAAATATTTTGCAGCATAAAAATAATTTCCGCAGTCAACTACAGCAAACGAAGTATTATTATTTATGAAGTCCATTAAATAATTTTTCGTGTAAACTTCATGGCCGGATAATTCCGGATTTTCGTGTAAATAGTGACGCAATTTTATAATTTTCTTTAAATTTTCATTGTTCATTTTAAAATTTCTGCTGTCCTCTTTAAATTAAAATTATAAATATCTATTTTTAAGCCGTTAATTTTATCATTTGTCAGCGTTGCGTATTTATTATATTTATATTGGTGAAGTGAAATATTTTTTTAAATTTTGTGATATAAATTATAAATAATGATTTAAAATGCCTGCTTGAATTTTGCGGGCTAAAATTTTTTTAGGGAGGTAATTATTATTCCTGCAAGTGTTAAAAATTCTAAATCGGTAAAAAAATCATCCGTCAAAAAATCTACTAATAAAACCGATGCAAAAAAAAATAATTCAGAAGGCAAAATTTTAATAATCGTTGAAAGCCCTTCCAAAGCTGCTACACTTTCGGACATGCTAGGAAAAAATTATATTGTCAAATCCAGCAAAGGCCATATTAAAGATTTACCTAAAAGCAGATTGGCCATCGACATCGAAAATAATTTTAAACCTGAATATATTCTGGTGAAGGGTAAAGCAAATTTAAAAAATGAACTCGTTAAATTAGCTTCTAGCGCCTCAAAAATTTTATTAGCTTCAGACCCAGATCGCGAAGGTGAAGCAATTGCTTGGCATTTGGCCGATGTTTTGGGGATAAATTTAAAAAATAAATGTCGCATAAGATTTTATGAAATTACTTCAAATGCTGTTAAATCTGCCGTAAAAAATCCGGATTATATAGACTTGAATAAAGTTGACGCGCAACAAGCCCGCAGAATTTTAGATCGTCTGGTCGGTTATACTTTAAGTCCGCTCTTATGGAAAAAAATACGTTATGGACTTTCAGCCGGGCGGGTTCAATCGGTAGCTTTAAATTTAATTTGCGAACGCGAACGGGAAATTTTAAAATTTATTCCCGATCCTTATTGGAACATAACAGCCCACGCAAATTTTGAAAATAATAATTATGATTTACGAGCCGAAAAATTAGACGACAAAACTTTATTAAAAAACGGTCTGCCCCTGTTAATAAATACTCAGGAAAAAGCTAACGAAATTTTAAACGAGATAAAAAATAATTTGCTGATTGTAGACGAATTTAAATCACGTGAAAGCATTCATACAGCTCCCGCACCCTTCAGAACAAGCACTCTCCAGCAAGAAGCATCAAGAAAATTAAACATGATCCCAAAAATTACGATGAGTATCGCTCAACAATTATACGAAGGCTTAAATATTTCAGGCAAACACACCGGATTAATTACATATATGCGCACTGACAGTCAAAGAATTTCAAATGAAGCGTTGAACTCGTGCAGAGAATTTATAAAAAATAATTTTGCTCCGGAATATTTGCCGAACGAAGCGAACATTTACACGAAAAAAATAAATTTAAAAATTCAAGATGCCCACGAAGCTATAAGACCAACGAATATTAATTTAACTCCGGAAATTTTAAGAGATAAATTAACGCCGGAACAATTTAAATTATATGAATTAATATGGCGCAGGTTTGTAGCTTGTCAAATGTCTCAAGCAGTAAGCTCTAAATTAATTTTAAAAGTTAAAGCCGGTCGAGTAGGTTTAAAACAGGAGGGCGAAAAATTAATTTTTGATGGCTGGTCTAAATTATGGCCGCTGGATTTGAAGGGCAATGAATTAAAAGAAATTTCAGAGGGGCGCGAATTAAATTTAAAAAATGTCGACTCCGAAAAAAAATTTACTAATCCTCCGTCAAGATATTCCGAAGCAAGATTAATTAAAACTCTCGAAGAAAATGGGGTCGGCCGTCCTTCAACTTATGCGACTATAGCCGGAACTCTTGAGAGCAGGGGCTATATTGAAAAGAACGATGAAAAAAGATTTTACCCGACTGGACTCGGTTTAACTGTTGATGAATTTCTCGCAAAATATTTTAACCGTAAAGATTTATCATCAATTGTTGACGCAGGGTTTACTGCCCAAATGGAAAAAGAACTCGATGAAATAGAAGAAGCAAAATTAAAATGGCTCGATGTAGTCGGAGAATTTTGGAAGGAGTTCCATAACACTTTAAACGAAGCTGAAGGAGCAGAAAAAGTAAAACTCCCAGACCCCGAACCAATTGGCGAAAAATGTCCGGAATGCGGAAAAGATTTAATTAAGAAGCGCGGAAGATTCGGCGAATTTATTGCGTGCACCGGTTATCCGGATTGTAAATATACTCGTCCTATTTTAGATGCTATCGGCGTTAAATGTCCAAAATGCGGCGAAGGCGAAATTATTAAACGCAAAAGTAAAAAGGGCAGAACGTTTTACGGGTGTTCACGTTATCCCGAATGCGATTACACTTCATGGAACAGACCAGCCGGCGAAAAATGTCCGGAATGCGGAGCGGAATTATTTAGAAAAGGCTCGACAGTCTACTGCGAAAAATGTAAATATAAAAATCAAGAATATAATTCAGATGAATAATAATAATAAAATTAAAATTATCGGCGGAGGTTTAGCAGGGTGCGAGGCTGCTTTTCAATTGGCATCAAGAAATTTTAATGTTGAATTATATGAAATGCGCCCCAGTTTAATGACTCCTGCTCATAAAACAAATTTGCTCGCTGAAATAGTTTGCAGCAATTCTCTAGGCTCTGAAAATAATATTAACGATGAAAGGTTTACGGCTTCGGGAATTTTAAAGGAAGAACTAGAGCAGGCAAACTCAATTATTTTAAAGTGCGCTAAAAATTCCAGAGTTCCGGCCGGCGGAGCTTTAGCGGTTGATCGTGAAAAATTTTCAAATTTGGTGACGAATGAAATTTTAAATAACCCGAAAATTAAATTAATTCGCGAAGAAATTACGGAAATTCCCGAAGAAAATTCAATAATTGCGACCGGGCCATTAACTTCGGATAAACTGGCAGAAAAAATTAAAAATCTCGTTGGCGAATACGTATATTTTTATGATGCGGTTGCGCCGGTTCTTTTGAAGGAGAGCATAAATTTTGAAAAAGTTTTTACGGCTGGGCGTTATGGACGCGGAGATGATTATATAAATTGTCCGCTCAACAAAGATGAATATTTAAATTTTTATAATGAGTTAATCAACGCTGAAAGAAATTTGCCGCATGATTTCGAGAAAAATAAATATTTTGAAAGTTGTATGCCTGTTGAAGCGATTGCTGGGCGCGGAGTTGATACGTTGAGATTTGGGCCGATGAAACCTAAAGGACTGCGCGACCCGAAAACCGGGCGTGAACCTTATGCGGTTGTTCAATTGAGGCAAGATGATTCAGCCGGGAAATTATATAACATCGTAGGATTTCAAACGGGTTTAAAATGGAACGAACAGAAAAGAATTTTTAAAATGATTCCAGGACTTGAGGGGGCGGAATTTGTCAGGCTTGGAGTTATGCACCGTAATACATCATTAAATGCTCCGGCTGTTTTAGATGAATATTTGAGGCTGAAAAGTTGCGATAACAAAAATATTTTTATTGCTGGGCAATTAACCGGCGTTGAGGGTTATATTGAAAGCACGATGACCGGACTAATATCAGGAATAAATCTCGCTAGAATTTTGAACGGCGAACACTTAAAAATATGTCCGGAAGAAAGTGCAGCAGGTGCATTATTAAAATATTTGCGTGAAACGGATTACAAACATTTTCAGCCGATGAATATAAATTTAGGGTTGTTCCCTGAACTCGAAAACAAAGAGCGCGACAAAAAATTAAAAGCTAAAAAAATACGTGATCGAGCGTTAAAAGCATTTGGAGAATTTTTAAAATGATTTATGTTATTGGAACTGGGCCGGGAGATTTTAAATATATTACACCTGACGCCCTCGAAGCTTTAAATAAATGCGAAATAATTTCAGGTTACGAAAAATATATTAACTTAATAAAAAATAATTTCCCGGACAAAATTTTTAAAATATATTCAATGCGTCAGGAAATAAAACGCTGTGAAGACGCTTTAAAATTATCGCGAGAAAATAAAATTATCGGCTTAATTTCCGGCGGTGATTCCGGTATATATGGCATGGCCGGTTTAATTTTGGAACTAGCAAATAATAACGACAAAATAAAAATTATTCCCGGTTTAACTTCTGCGGTTTGTGCTGCTGGGATTTTGGGGGCACCTTTAACAAATGATTTTGCTGTGATCAGTTTGAGCGATTTATTAACGCCTATTGAAATTATAAATCGGAGATTAGAAATATTATCTGCTGGAGATTTTGTGACATGCATTTACAATCCAGGAAGCAAAACCCGAACAGAAAATTTTAAAACTGCCTGTGAAATAATGCTCAAATATAAAAGCCCGGATACTCCCTGCGGATATGTAAAAAATATTTCGAGGCCGGGAGAATTTTGTGAGATCATGAAATTAAGCGAAATAAAAAATTTAAAACCCGACATGAATTATTTAATAATAATTGGAAATTCGCAGACTTACATTAAAAATAATAAATTAATCACTCCACGAGGATATATAAAAAAAGGAGCCTGACAATTTTCAAGCTCCTAAAATTAAATTTTAATTTACGCTGACTTCTTCAATTTTTTAATTGATTGATCTGTCTTTATGCATTTCGCCGGGCATTTGCTCGCACATTTTCCGCATTTAATACATTTGCTCTGGTCGATCACTGCTAAATTATTATCGATCGTGATAGCTTGAACAGGACAAATTTTAGCGCAAACTCCGCAACCTATACACCCAGCACTGCATACACTTTTTACAGCAGGGCCTCTCCAATGTGAATTACACGCGACAATGACATCAGCTAATTGGGGTAATAATTCTAATACTGCTTTCGGACAAGTTCTCACACATGCTCCGCAGCCTGTACATTTTTTGATGTCGATGACCGGTAAACCGTTTTGCATCGTTATAGCTCCAAAATTACAAGCCTTTTTACACGAACCTAAACCAATACAACCGAATGGACATGCTTGAGGCGAACCTCCGGGAATCGTCGCAGCCGACCTGCAATCATCTATACCGTCATAATTTAATTTTCTCGGCGAGCAATCTTTATCACCTTTACATCTTACGAACGCCCTCAACGGTACAGAATCCCCAGCATCAACGCCCATAACTTCCGCGATAATTTTCGCAACATTTCCGCCGCCAACAGAACATTTATTCACCGGAGCGCCATCATTGACAACACCTGAAGCATACCCGTCACAACCAGGATAACCGCATCCGCCGCAATTTGCTCCGGGTAAAGCCGCGCGAATTTTTCCGATCCTTTCATCCTGATGCACCCTGAACGCTACCGAAGCTATAGCCAATAAAATCCCAAAGACTCCGCCCATAACTCCCATTAATGCAAGAGGACTAACCATTACGTGCATAAAATTCATGTTAAATATTCCTCCCACTTAATTTATTTAATTATTCCGTTAAAGCCCATGAACGCGATCGACATCAAACCAGCCGTAATTAACGCCATCGGAAGTCCCTTTAAACATTGAGGGATGCCTTCATTTGTTTCGATTCTTTCGCGGATGCCTGCCATTAAAGATATTGCGAGCAAAAATCCTAAAGATGATCCCAACGCGTTCACTAATGATTCCGCAAGGCCGTAACCTTCGTTCATGTTTAATACTGCAACTCCTAAAACTGCGCAGTTTGTCGTGATCAAAGGCAAAAATATTCCAAGCGATTTATATAACGTAGGATTTAATTTTTTTAACGCAAGCTCAACAAATTGAACGAGGGCAGCTATTACCAAAATAAACGAGAGCGTGTATAAATATTCAAGATGCAACGGAACTAATAAATAATTATATGTGAGCCAAGTCATTAAAGATGCAAGCATTATAACGAAAACGACCGCCGCTCCCATTCCGCCGGCTGTGTCTAATTTTCCGCTGACTCCCATAAACGGACAACAACCCAAAAATCTCGATAATAAAATATTATGTACAAATATCGAACTGATAAATAATAAAACTAAACTCATAATTTAACAGTCCTCCCCTGATGAAGATTTCTGACAGAATTTCGCCATAGGACATCCGCCACATGAGTTATTTTTTTCAGTTTTTTCGTTCGCTTCAGCTGCTTTTATTCCAAGTTTATGGCTCGCAAAAAAATTCTGAATGGCGCGAAATGCTCCCATGCATACACCTAAAACTATAAATCCGCCGGGAGCTAAAACAATCAATAACGCAGGCTCAAAACTCACTACAGGATTCCCCAATAATGTACCTGCTCCAAAAATTTCACGAATAGCACCCAAAAACATTAAAGCGCACGTAAAACCTAAACCCATTCCAACACCATCAAGTGCTGAATCGAACACACCATTTTTTGAAGCAAACGCCTCAGCACGAGCCAATATAATACAGTTGACAACTATTAACGGGATAAATATTCCAAGCGATTTATTTAAAGCAGGCGCAAAACCTTTCATTAAAAATTCAATCACCGTCACAAATCCGGCAATTACTACGATAAAAATCGGTATACGAACTTCATCAGGGACAATTTTACGCAACAATGAAATAACAGCATTTGAAGCAATTAAAACAAATGTCGCAGCTATTCCCATACCTAGACCATTCGCTACACTCGTCGTAACTGCTAAAGTCGGACATAATCCAATACACTGCACAAATGTCGGGTTATCCGTTAGAAGGCCATTCGTAATTATTTTAAATTTATTCATTTTTTAAATTGCCCCCTTTAAATTTTTATTCCAATATTCAACAGCAGAATTTACTCCGCTCGTTATCGCATTTGATGTAATAGTCGCTCCCGAAATTGCTACGATCTGATTATCTGAAGTCGCTACACCTTTTACCACTTCTAACGGCAAATTATTTTTATTTTCAAACTGTCCGTAAAATGCAGGCTCTGTCGATTTTGCTCCGAGTCCGGGCGTTTCAGAATGATTTAAAATATTTATGGCTCGGACTGTTCCATTTTTCAAAATTCCAACGACAAAACTAACTGCACCGCCATAACCTTTTGATGAAACTGAAATACAATGACCGACAACTCCGGAATTATTTGAGCCGGCTTGAATTTCCGTAATTGTTCCATCGTTTGCAACAAGTTCAACAGGTGAAAAATTTTCAGCATCGGGCATTACATTTCTTAACGCTTCATTTTTTGCGGCGAGTTCTGTGCGTTTAATTGCGTCTTCTGTTCCCCATTGCACAAAACCTAAAATTACGCCGGTTATAGCAGTTATCATGAATAAAGTTCCGCCCAAATGTAACGCCTTTTTAACCGTGTCCGAAAAACTTACGACATCATTATTTAAATTTTCAGCTACAGCTTCAGCCATAATTATTTAGCCCCCATTCTCTTAAAAAAATTACTCTTGGGAGCACCTAAAATTCTCGGCTCCGTATATTTGTCAATCAAAGGTACTGCGACATTCATTATTAAAATTGAATATGAAACTCCTTCAGGATATCCGCCCCAAGTTCTAATTAACGCCGTCAATAATCCGCAACCAAATGCATAAATTATTTGACCCTTCGCGCTCATCGGTGAAGTCGTGTAATCTGTAGCCATGTAAATCGCTCCGAGCATTAAACCGCCCGTTAAAGCTTCATATAATGGAAAATGTCCGCCGTGTCCAAACGCTGAAGCCAAAATAACAGTCGTCAAAATATAAATTACTGGGATTCGCCATGAAATAATTTTTTGCCAGACGAGATAAACTCCACCCAAAATTAATAAGATCGCTGAAGTTTCTCCAATACATCCGCCCATATTTCCAGATAATAAATTTATAAATGACGGCATGACGTAACCTGTTGTAGATTTTGTAGCTTCGGACATTGCGACCGTTCCCATTTTCATAAATGCTAAAGGTGTCGGGCCTGAAACTCCTTGCACGGTCCATGTAGTCATAGCGATGGGCCATGAAATTAACATCATTGCGCGAGCCGCTAAAGCCGGGTTAACGATGTTGCAGCCTATTCCGCCGTAAAATTGTTTTACGACAATTATCGCAAACACGCAACCGCAAACAGCCATCCAAATTGGAATCGTTGGAGGTAAATTATAAGCGAGTAATAATCCGGTTAATGCCGCTGATAAATCGCTGACCGTAGATTTTTGATGCATTAATTTTTGCCAGAGCCATTCACAAAATACGCAAGCTAATACGCACGAAATTATTACGAGTAATGATCTAATCCCCATAAAAAAAGTTCCGGCGAGTCCAGCAGGAATTAATGCGCATATGACCTTACACATTATATTTCTCGTCGTAAAATTTGAATGTACGTGCGGAGAAGTTGAGACAATTAATTTTGTAGACATTTTTAAATTTTCACCTCCGAATTATTTTTTAGCTGCAGCTTTTCGACGGGCAGCATTAACGGCAGCTTTTCCGTTTTTGTAACTTTGAGTTAAATGCCTCGATGCAGGACACGAATAAGCACAAGAGCCGCATTCAATACAATTCATTCCGCCATGAGCTTCAAACGTCGAATAATCTCCGCGTCTAACAGCATGATCCAATAACGTCGGCTCTAAATGCATCGGGCAGGCTTCGACACATTTCCCGCAACGAATACACGCACTTTCTTCAGCTATGTATGCAGTTTTTTGGGTTAATGCCAAAATTCCCGACGTACCTTTAACGGCTGGAACATCAAGCGAACGCATTGCCAGTCCCATCATTGGTCCGCCGGCTAAAACTTTTAACGGTTCTTCCTTAAATCCATCGCAGGCGTTTACGAGTTCGCGCACTGAAATTCCGAGTGGCACCTGTAAATTTTTTGGTTCTGAAACCGCATCGCCTGTTACTGAAATTACGCGCTCTGTTACCGGCCGGCCATGAGTCAACGCAAGCCAAATCTGCCAAGTTGTACGGGAATTTAAAATTATGCATCCGACATCAGCAGGTAAAGCCGGGACTTCTGGAATTTCCTGACCAGTTACGGACCAAATTAACATTTTTTCAGCGCCTTGAGGATATTTAACTTTATGAGGCATTATTTTTATTTTTGGATTTTTGTTGTGTTCAGTTAAAATTTTTATTGCTTCAGGTTTATTATTTTCGATTGCTATAACTCCCTGAGCTTCCGGGAAAATTTCTAAAACATATTCAAGTCCCTTTAAAATTTCGTCGGGTTGCTCGTACATAATTCTATTATCGCAGCTTAAATAAGGTTCGCATTCTGCGCCGTTTACGATTATCCATTTTATTACGCGGTCTTTAGGCGGAGATAATTTTACGTGAGTTGGGAAACATGCTCCGCCCATTCCTACGATGCCTGCAGAACGAATTAATTTTACATATTCCGAAGGCTGAGGCTTGTAACCTTCCTCAAAAAGTCCCGGAGCCTGTTCGTATTTTCCATCACTTTCGATGACGATGCAGGGATCAAGACTTCCGGCGATTGTCATTCGTGGTCCAATCTCTTTAACAGTCCCGGACACTCCGGAAAATATTGGAGCTGAAACAAATGCTTCAGTGTCAGCGATTTTCTGACCGACTAAAACCCGATCACCTTTCGCAACTACTGCCGAACACGGCGCGCCGATATGTTGACTTAAAGGGTAAACAAATTCCCAATTTTCTGACGGAGCAAATTTTTCTATTGCTTTATGTTCCGTCAAATATTTTCCTTCAGGTGGATGAACTCCCCCTAAAAAAGTCGGCAAAGTCATATTATTTTCACACACTCCCCTCAAAGTATAAAAAATCTGTGAATGCGATAAATTATAATGGAAAAAAATTTTTATAGAGATCGTAATAAACGCAAATATTTTTTTACGAACAATCAAAACGCCAGCATAAAAATTAAAAGATTTTCACATGTTATAATCTCAAATTAAATTTTTTTTAAGCCGGATTATCGCATTTTTTAAACTTGAAAGGAGATTTTTAACGTGAGCAATACTCAGCCAGTGCGCCGGATTATTTTAGCTAGACATGGCCAAACCGAATGGAATTTAGATTTTAAATTTCAAGGAAAAACTGATGTTAATCTGACCGAAACAGGAAAATTACAGGCTAAAGCTCTCGCTCACAGGTTATCTTCTTGGGATTTTGAAATTATTTATTCAAGTCCTTTAAGCCGAGCTATGTACACATCTAACGAAATCGCTAAAAATAAAAATATCGATGTCATTCCATTACCAGAATTACAGGAAATAAATTTTGGCTCTTGGGAAGGTCATAGCATCGAAAAATTACGACAAGAACAACGCGCATTATTTTCAAAATGGAGAGCCGACCCCTTTTTTAATATGCCGCCCGGCGCAGAATCTTGGGAAAAATTATATACAAGACTTGAACGAGCAGTAAAAATTTTTTTGGACGGAAATTATAAAAATATCGTTGTCATTTCTCACGGCGGAATTATGCGGGCTTTATATGCTGTATTTTTGGGATTTAACCCCCATAAAGTCTGGAATATAGAAATTTCAAATTGTTCAATGACCGGAATTGAAATGCGGTCGGGACGGCCTTGGCTGATGTTCTCGAATGATGATTTACATATAAGAGCAGGACAAACGGGCGCAGATTTACCCATATGGAACAACTAATAAAATTTTAAATTTTAAGGAGGAATATTATTAACTTGAATAAAAAATTTATATTTATGATGCTGACTTTAATAATTTTAATAATCTCGTTTGAAAGTAAAATTTCAGCACAGGAACGCCGGGAAATTCCTGTCGTATCGGTTGACATAACAGGCAATGAACACGTCGCTACAGAATATATTTTAAGCGTAGTCAGAACGAAACCAGGAACAGTTTTTAACCGCGAAACAATTCAGCGCGATATAGAAGTAATAATGGAACAAGGTTTTTTTATTGATGCTGATTTCAGTTTAAGCCGCGAACTTAATGGAGTGCATGTAACTTTTTCGGTGAAAGAAAACCCCCTAATAAAAAGCGTAAATTTTGAGGGCAATACAATTTATACAGCCGAACAGCTCAAAAAAGGAATATTTTCATATGAAGGCAACGTATTTAACACCGGATTTTTTAGGAGCGATTTAGACCGGATTCAGGATTTTTATCACAAAAACGGTTACGAAATGGTGCGAATTACAGACGTTACAGGAATCGAAACCGGCAATATTATTATACATATTTTAGAGCCAAAGCTCGGCGACATAATAATACAAGGCAACGTAAAAACAAAATTACATGTTATACGCAGAGAAATAAAAATGAAGCAAGGAGAAGTTTTAAATGTTTCAGTCTTCAGGCATCAAATTTCAAAATTACGCGGTCTCGGATATTTTGAAGATGTCGGCGCGACTTTTGATTACGTTGACAGCGATGGCTCAGTGGTCGACATAATAATAACTGTAAAGGAAAAACGCACGGCCTCAATAGGTGTAAATGTAGGTTATGGAACTGAATCAGGTTTAAGCGGCGGACTAACTTACAGCGACTCAAATTTAAGAGGACTCGGCTATAATCTTGAAGTCGGATTTGATGAAGGTGATGAGGCGAGCTATTGGGTAGGATTATCGAGCAGTTATTCAGATTTTCAAACATTTGCCTGGAGAGTCGGCGCAAGATATATGACATATGACGACAGATATTATTACAGGACTGGGCGCAGGCAGTTTGAATTTGATGAAAAAAGTTTGTCATTTTATGCCGGCTTCGGAAAAAAATTTAAAAATGAAGACTGGAGCTGGTTTTTAACTTTTCGTCACACTGATACAGATTACAGCGATGTTCATAACGCAATCCCCGGATATATTGATGACTTAACAAAATGGCAGGGCGTTAACCAGACTATAGAATTCCAATTAACATGGGACAGACGCGAACCGTATATACCATTTCAGAAGGGATATGTATGGGACTCATATTTAGAACAGGCGATCGAAGCATTAGGCGGAGAATATTCGTATTTTAAATATTGGACGCAAGCAAGATTTTATATTCCGTTGAACGATTATTTAAAAATGCTCACCGACACAAAAGGAACATGGACCGATGAAAATCCTTTGATGTTAGCAGCGAGGTTCAGAATAGGTTCAGCAACGGAAAATGATTTACCGGCGTTCGCGAGATATTCACTCGGAGGCATGAACACATTAAGAGGCTATAACTCAAGATCATACGAGGGCAGCGACATGTATTTAGGGAATATAGAATTACGAGTCCCATTAAATTCAATGTTTACGGTAGTAGGTTTTTATGATTTTGGATACGCAGGCGAGACGATGGTATTTGATGAGACGTATGACGATAGCGGGATCGGTTTGCGTGTGACTACTCCTTTTGGGAAGCTCAGAGTTGATTACGCAAAAGGTGATTACGAGAACAGGACGTATTTTGGATTTGGCGAAATGTTTTAAATCGTTCGGAGGAATTTGTAAAACATGAAATTATCTGAAATAGCAGAAAAATTTAATTTAAAATATTACGGAGATGGGAATATAAATATTAATAAAATATCTTCGCCGGAAAATGCTGATGAAAATTCAATCTGTTTAATATGGGATGAAAATATTATCAGAAATTTAAATAATAAAATTCCCGTTGTAATGCCGGAAAAATATTTTAACGGAAATAAGTTTAATGGTATAGTTCACGAAAATCCAAGAGAATTTTTAGCGGAGTTATCAGAAATTTTTACTGAGCATCATAAACTTTCAGGAGTCCACCCAAAAGCATGTATAGAACCCGGCGCAATCGTTCACCCTTCGGCATATATAGGAGCTTGCGCATATGTCGGGAAAAATTGCGTTATCGGCGAAAATAGTATTATTGAACCAGGAGCAGTTTTATTTTTTAATGTTCGTGTCGGCAAAAATTGTTTAATACATTCTGGAGCGGTGATCGGTTGTGATGGTTTTGGATTTGCCAGGACTCCGGAAGGTTTAATAAAAATTCCCCAAAACGGTGGCGTAAAAATTGGCGATAACATCGAAATAGGCGCGTGTACAACAATTGATCGCGGAACTTTAAACGACACTGAAATAAATTCCGGGACTAAAATTGATAATCACGTACAAATCGGTCATAATGTCAAAATCGGCAAAAATTGTATTATATGTTCAATGACAGGGATCGCAGGGAGTTCGACAATTGAAGATAACGTAACGATTTCGGTTCAAGCAGGAATAACGGATCATGTGAGGGTCGGAGCAAATACGATTATAGCCGGTCGTTCAGGTGTTACGAACGATATAGAAAAAAATTCTGTTGTTTCGGGTTTTCCTGCCAGAAATCATAACGATGCAAAACGGGCTTTAATGCTTGCGACCAGATTGCCGGAATTTTTTAAGAGGTTGCGGGAGTTGGAGAAAAAATTTAAATGAGAATATTAAAAAATAAAATTGAATTATCTGGGCAGGGTTTACATTCCGGGAAAATTTGTAATTTAAAAATTGAGCCTTGCGAATCGGATAAAATAATTTTAAACGGCCTCGAAATAAATAAATTTGAACTTGACGGAAGCTCGCGGGGTTCTGATTATATTCTCCCGGACGGCTCTAAAATTAGGACTTGCGAGCACGTTTTGTCAGCTTTAACAGGTTGCGGAATATGGTCCAAAGTAAAAATAAATGTTGATGGCGGTGAAATGCCTGCGCTTGATGGTTGTGCGGCGATGTTGAGCGAAGAAATATTAAAAAATTCTGAAACAGTTTCAGCCGAGAATAAAAATAAAATTTTAAGAATCTCACATCCCGTAATAATCCGCGAAAATAATAAAAGATTTATAGCGGCCTTTCCAATAGATGAGAATGAAGAGAAATTATTAATAAATTACATGGTCGAATATGATTATATAGGGGCGCAAATTTTAGATTTTGAATACAGCTCGGAGAATTACATAAAAAATATTTCGCGCGCTCGTACTTTTGCATATGAACGAGATATAAATTATTTACGTTCGCACGGGATGGCGATGGGTGGAAATTTGGAGAATGCTATATTAATCGGTGAAAAAAATATTAATGCTTCGGGGGGTTTGAGATGGCCTGATGAATTTGTGAGGCATAAAATTTTGGATTTAATCGGAGATTTAACGGCTGTAGGAGTTCCGATATATGCGCATATAATAGCGTTACGGGCGGGGCATGATTTGCATTTAAAACTCGCGAAAAAAATACGGGAGGAAATAATTTAAAATGACGATTGATATACACGGAATAATGAAAATTTTGCACCAGCGTTATCCGTTTTTGATGGTCGACAGAATAACGGAATATGATGAAAATCACGTAACTGGTTATAAAAATGTTACGATAAACGAGTCATTTTTTCAGGGACATTTTCCGGAAGAGCCAGTAATGCCCGGAGTTTTAATTTTAGAATCGATGGGGCAGGTAGCTTCAGTTTTAGCCGGGATAAAAATTGCGGAGTCTCAAAACGTTAAAACGGTATTTTTGGCCGGAGTCGATAAAGCGAGATTTAGGCGGCCGGTTCGTCCTGGTGATCAATTGGTGACAAAAGCAGAATTAACGAGAGTACGCGGAATTTCAGGAAAAGCAAAAGTTACGGGTTATGTCGATAATGAGATTGTAGCGGAAGCAGAATTTTTATTTATAACGGGCGACACGCTCAAAAAGGAGGATATAAAACAGTGAGCGCAAACGTAAATATACATCCTACGGCAATAATTGATCCAAAAGCTGAAATCGGAAATGATGTAAAAATCGGACCATATTGCGTAATTGATCCGGAAGTGAAAATCGGAGACGGAACTATTTTAAGAGCATTCGTGACGATCAGAAATTATTCTGAAATTGGAAAAAATTGTGATATTCACGAATATACTGTTATAGGTGGCGAGCCTCAGGATCATGGATTTTCAGGAGAGGTCACGCGTGTAAGGATTGGGAATAATAATTTAATTCGTGAGAACGTTACAATTAACCGGGCGAGTGGCGAAGGTAACGAAACTTATACCGGCGATAACTGTTTTATTATGGACAGCGTGCATTTGGCGCATAATGTTCACGTTGGAAATAATGTAACTATTGCGAATAAAGTCGGGTTATCAGGTTATGTTCAAGTTGGCGATCACGTAGTATTTGGTGGCATGGCCGGCGTACATCAATTTGTTAGGATCGGAAGTTACTGCATGATCGGAGGATTATACAGGGTTGTAAAAGATGTTCCGCCGTATACGTTAGCTTCTGGCGAGCCGTTGAGATTGACCGGATTAAATCGTGTTGGACTTGAGCGCGGAGGAATTGATGAGGAGACGCGGAAAGAAATTTACAGATTTTACCGTGAGTTGTATAAGCCTGGAAAATTATTCAGCGAGGCATTTAACGAAGCATTATCAAACAAATTAAATTACATTCCAGAGATTCAAAACATAATAAATTTTTATGAAGGTTCAGAACGCGGCGTAACATTCTGGAGCAAATAATAAATTAAAAAAAGTATTCGGCCATGTGCATTAAATTAAAAAAGTTTTGTGCATGGTTAAATTTTTTTGTGCGCAAATAAAATAAAAAATAAATTCTCAGCGTGATATAATTCCAAATTAGTTTTGTGCATAAAACAAAAAATATATTAGCAATAAAAAATTTTATTTACGGGAGGAATTTACTTTGAAGCGCTTAACGAGTTTTTTTGTTTGCCTCATGATATTTTTCAGCGTTCCGGCGTTTGCGGACAAAGTTAAAGTAACGACAACGCGCAGATTATTGCCGACGATGGTTTACGTAATTGGAACTTACGACACTGATAATAATCCTAATTTTTGCATAGTGGATCGCGGGGGAATTTTGGAGACTTCTTCGCCGTTAAAATATTATATTTCCATTAAGGACACCAGACAGACCACAAAAAATATTTTAGCTAATAAAGAATTCACGATTAATATTCCAAATAGCAAAATACTTGCTCAAATGGATTATATGGGACAAGTTCATGCCGACAGCGGAGACGCATATTTTAACAAGGCCGGCGTAACAGGTTTGAATTATATCGAAGCAAAAGATGTGAACGCCCCAATTTTAGAAGACTGCAATATAGTTTATGAGTGTGAACTAGCGAAGGATGATCCTTATACGTTCGATGATTCAGAGTATAAAATGTATGCTGCAAACGTCGTAAGAACTCACGTAAACACGAAAATTATGACGGATTCGGATGCAGTACCCGGAGTTGGCAACGTAAAAATTGCTAGTGCGGATATAGTTTTCTTTTCTGGGGCTGGCGGAGATTTAGCGGGATATTATTCATCGAATGCTACAGGTTTAGAGCGTTACAGTACTTGGAAAGAACAATATTCAGATGATGATGTCTCATATCTTTTGACCGCTTCAAGTTCAGGCGGAGGGGGCAAAGGAGGCAGCGGAAGTGGCGGAAGTGGCAGCGGAAGTGGCGAAACACCGACACAGGAGAAGCATGGAAATTTTGCAACGGTAGAAGGCGGATTACATTTTTTACCAGCGCCGGTAATGGTGTTAGGGAGTTACACGAATGCTTCAAAGACCGATCACAAGAAAACAAATTTTGCGACGTATCACAGGGGCGGTTTGCTTGTAACGGGTGATGCGACATATATCGGAGTTGGAATCAAAAGCGGAACGAGCTGGACGAGGGATTGTATTTTGTCAAATGATGGTTATGCTTCGATAGCAATACCTTCAGTTAAATATTTGCCCGAAGCTGATTTAGTTGGAAGATATTCCGGCCGTCCGTTATCATCAGATGGATCGTTTATAGTGACATCAGACGCTGAAGGCTATCAGGATAAGACGGCGGCAGCGGTTACAAAGGGACGCATAAGAATCGACACAACTGAAGACGCTCCGATGATAAACGAATTCCCAATTAATTTTATTTGCAAGTATGATAGAGACATCAGAGTGGCCGACAATATGACGGGTGAATTAATGGTGTTTAAAGTTTTAAAAACGTTCGTTGATGAAGATTATATTTATGAAAATTCTTCAAACGCAAAAATTAACCCGATCGTCGAAACTGATACTGATACCGCATTAGCATATTTTGCACACCCGATGCACGGATATTTTTCATACGGGAAACGGCTCGGTTCACCGGGTTTAAGTGAGTCGCATTTTCAGACAACGAGTACAGCAACCCCTTTCGTGATCACCGATGAAAATAACTCTGCAGAATTAATTTTCTTACTTACACCAGTCGGAGCATATGACTCGGTAGAACAAGTAATGGAAGATAATAATTTCGTCGGTGCAATTTCTACTGATCTGCAGCAGTACACGAATCCGGCAATTAATAAAACCGAAAATTATAACGTTGGAATTTCCGGCGTAGGCTTTTCAATGGATGTAACTTTACAAGATATTCCGGACGGCAAAACGGGCATAATCGGAATAAATAAAGTTGCGTATTTCACAAAAAATAATTTGAGCGAAACCCAATTTAAATATGTGAAGGACGCATTTACAAAAGCTGATTTAATTTCCGGAACAAATTGGCACGCTACCGACAGTCAAGATATTTACGGAGCTGGGTTGGTTGTGAAAGCTCTTTACACTGATGGGACTGAAGCAGATATAACGCCTTATATTTCTTGTGGCGCGATGATTTCGGGTGATGACACTGTAATTTTTTCATACGGGACTGTTTTAGCTGATGGCGAATTAACGAACAAAGAAGGAGCAATTTATGAGATTAATCCACTTGAGGGCGGAGAAGGTCTCATGCATGATGGTGCAGCAGACGGGCATATAAAAGCCGCTTGGTTCATAATTTCGACAATTGAAGAGCCTGTAGTTATTCCCGATTCGACGGTCGAGAGTAAGAAGAGTGTCGAATTAGATAACATCAAATTTTCAGCTGACAGTAATATATTCATCCAAACAGGAGATAAAAATTCATACGAGATTGATTCGAGTACTGCTGATTCATCTGGGAAAATAAAATTTAATTTTAGTGCTAAATTAGAATTAACAGGCGACAAAGTAATTTATAAGATTACTCCAACTCCTTCGAGCAATTGGGTTTATTTCTCTAATGGCAAACAGGAAATAAGTTGCGATCCTGATGAAGTTCCAGAAATAACAGTTGATGTTTCAGGTTTCAGCACGGGCAGTTTTAATTCTTCTGCTTCTGTTACTCCTTCGTTCAGTGTTCAGGGTGCGGACTCTGGAGATTCAACAAATACTACTGAAAGCGTTTCGTTTACGATTCCTGGCGCAAGTTATGACGATACAACGGCAGAAGGTCCCGGCGGATCATCTGGAGGTTGCGGAATAATTTCATGGCCGTTATTGGCTTTAGCATTGGTTAAATTTGTGAAAAGTAAAAATTAAATTAACGCATTAAATTAAAAATATTAAAAATATTAAAAATAAGATTCTCTCGTTTAAATATAAAATTTATTCGGGAGGATTTTTTATATATAATTTTAATATTTTGCGGGTGTTATAATCCAAACAAATTAAATTAAAATTCGGGGTGTTTTGTTAATGCGTAAAATTTTTATTGCTTTTATTTTAACGTTTTTAATTTTCTCGTCAGCTCTTGCTGAAACTAGTGAGGATAATAATATAATTAGAGTCGGGGTTTTTGATTGTTTAACCGGTTCAAATGCTTACGGGGGAAAACTCGAAGTGGACGGCATCAAATTGGCAAATAAATTAAACCCGGAAATTTTAGGCAAGAAAATAGAATTAATAATAATTGATAATAAATCCGACAAATTAGAATCCGTTAAGGCAGTCGACAAATTAATAAACGAGTATAAAGTCTGTGCAATTTTAGGGAGTTACGGTTCAGCATATGCGATGGCAGGCGGAGAAGTTGCAGAGCGCGCAAAAATTCCAGTGGTCGGGTCTTCTTGCACAAATCCTCTTGTTACGCTTGGAAAAGAATATTATTTTAGAGCGTGTTTTGTCGATACTTTTCAAGGAGAAGGGGCAGCCGGATATGCTTATAAAAATTTAAATCTGAGACGTGCGGCGATTTTAACAGATTTTACGAACGATTACAGTGTAGGGCTTGGGAGATATTTTGCAAACTCGTTTAAAAAATTGGGTGGCGAAGTTGTAATTAGCTTGATGTATCATCCTGAAGATGGAAATTTTAGAGAGCCGTTGAAAAAAATAATTTCAGAGAATCCTGATGTTTTATTTTTGCCGTCATATTTTGAGGATGGAATAATGGTTTTAAAGCAGGCTAGGGAATTGGGAGCTAAATTTAAAATTATTGGCGGTGATGCTATGGACACCCCTGAAATTATGAAACATTTAAAGGACGATCCAGTAGGATTTATATACACTATATTTGCTTACGATCCGTCAATGGAAAAAATGAACCCTGAAGCCGAAAAATTTACGCGCGAATGGAAAAATTTTTACCCTGATAAGGAACCAAGTTCAATTTCAGCATTAGGGTATGACAGTTATTTAATATTTATGGCGGCGGTTAACATGGCGCAGAGCTTCGAGCCTCAAAAAATCCGCGATGCCCTTGAAGAAATTTATAATTTGCCGACTGTCACGGGAATAACTACAATAAATAAAAATCATGATGCAGAGAAACCACTGGGAATAATTGAAATAAAGAACGGCCAAAAAAGATTTTTAGGGACTATAGAGCCGGAATGATAAATTAAAAGTAAAATTAAAATTAAATTTTCCTCCTGAATTATGAATTATAAAATATTTTTCGTTTTCATTCGGGAGGATTTTTTATAAAATTAAACTGCCTGAGCAATAAAATAACTCGTCCAGGAATTAAAATCAGTTTCGTTTAAATTTTTGCAGTCGAGATTATTAATTAATTTGAAATTTGCGAGATTTAATAATAATTCTATTTCGGGTTTAAAAAAATACCGCATCGAATGAGTTTCGCGGATCGTGCTTGTGATATTTGTATTTTTGTCAATGATCAAAATTAAATAATTTACGTCGACAATATTTTTATTTGGATGCATTACCGGCGTTGCGATTCTCGTAATAATTTTATCGTTGCAATTTAATTCTTTTAATCTCACCGTAGGTCTGTCGGTTAAAACTCCCGGCCCAAACCACGCATCAAAAATAAAAATACCGTCTTGATTTAAACAACGTCTCGCGGATTTGAAAGCGTTTAAAATATCCTGGTTTGAATTTTGATAACTCATGACGTGAAATAATGAAATTACTGCATCAAATTTTTTTGCCGGATAAAATTCCCGGACATCTGCAACTTGAAAATTAATATTAGCGTTTTGTTTTTTTGCGTTTTCGTTAGCAATTTCGATCATTTCCCGGCTTAAATCGATTCCAGAACATGAATAACCCAGTTTAAAAAATTCGATGTCGTGTTTACCAGTTCCGCAACCAAAATTTATAAGCGATTTTATACCCCCCCCCCCTGTATGTAATTTCAGCAAATTAATAATATCCAGAGCTTCGGATTTATAATTTTTATCTTGATACACAGCGTTATAATAAGTCGCGTAATCTTTAAAGACTGCCATAATATTTTTACGCCTCCGATTAATATTAATATTTAAAATAATTTTAAGATTTCAGAAATTTAACATGTTAATTTAAAATTATAAACTGGTTTAATTTTTTATTTATTAAGTTTAAGGGGAGAAATTTATATAAACATGAATATTAAAAATTTAATTCTGCAGATATTATCAAACTTATTAAAAATTTTGCGCCACGAATGGAAGGCCGTAACGATTATTTTGGTTGCGAGTGTTTTGCAGGCTTTTGCTGTAAATTATTTTACGATATATTACAGATTTCCTGACATGGGAATCTCCGGCATTGCGGTATTAACAAATTATGTTTTTGGAATTTCGCCCGGCTGGGTTATAGCGTTTGGAAATTTAATTTTAATAATTTGGGGTCGTAAAGATTTAAGCGTCAGATTTATGATTTTAACTTCAATAGCTTTCATAACCTTTTCAAGTATGCTCACAGTTTTTGCAAAATATCCGTTACCATTGCCTGATGATAAATTTATGGCGACCGTTATAACTGGATTAATAAAAGGTTTTGCCGGCGGAATGATGTTTAACGTTGGAGGTTCAGGCGGAGGTACTGACATAATAGCTTCAGTTTTAAAAAGGCGTTACGATTTGGAGGTCGGGAGATTTTCGATATTTATAAATTTATTTATTCTCGCGTTCTCAATCGGAATAATTGGGCTTGAAGCTGTTATATATGGTGCAGTAGGTTTATATGTGAACGGCGTAATAGTTGACAGCATGACGCGGAGTTTTGATAAACGCAAACAGGCCATAATAATTACAAATATTCCTGACGAAGTAAGCAGCTTTATATATAAATTGGGACATGGCGTAACAAGACTTGAAGGTCGTGGAGGATATACGGGACAGCCTCGCGAAGTTTTAATCGCATTATTAGAACCTCGTCAGGTTGTTGCGCTGAAACATTTTTTAAAAGAGAAAGATGATCGTGCATTTGTTTCGATTTGTGATGCTTCTGAAGTTTTAGGAAAAGGGTTCAAGAGCTGGAGATCATTATAATTTAAAATATGAAAATATAAAAATTTATTGTAAAGGAGTTGCAAAAAAATATATGAGTGATTTCAGCATAGGTAATTTACTTGACGATGATAAACGAGCTTCGTTGCAAAATTTTTCTGAAAATCTGCCGTCAAATTTAAAAATTAATCAAGATATGCCGCGATCTAAAAGAGAAATAGTTTCAATTGTTGCATATTTAACAGGTATAGAAGAAAAATATTTTGGAATAGGCCAGACTGATAACATGACACCGCAATTTTATAGGAGCATTTTCGATAAATTAAACCAGGATAAGGAGGCTCGAATAGTCAGGCATTTATGTAATTTAAGAACGAAGCTGCAAAAAAATTTCAGAGCGATATGCACGGAGATGATTTCAGGAATAAAAAATATTGATATGATTCCGGATTTAGTGCCGGTTGATTCTTTAAAATCGCTATACAACGACGGAATATTATTTGTGAGAGCAAACCGAAAACTTGAAGATTATATTGTAGATGTTCATAATTATTTACTGCCTCATGTGCCGAACTGTCAAAAATTTATACCTGACTGGATCAAATGGGTTTACATTCGGAATTTATTTTTTATTCAAAAGGGTAACACCGTCGAGGGCAATAAAGAGATGGCCAAAATTTACAGCGAATACAGAGATTTATTTCCGTATCAGATTTATATAAACTGGTTTCCGGATGATGGCGACGGGAATATTTTGAGGGATGACGCGAAATTCTTGCCTTTATTGTACGAACATAATCACGATAGATTTTACGACATGAGCAAAGTAACAGAAGCCGGAGATGCTGCAGAAAATGATCCAGAAGAATTTTTTAATGAGGCCGGTAAAGTTTTAATCGCTGTAGATTGTGAGAACGCTGACCCCTGCAAAGTTATAGGCGTAATAAAAAATATTGTTCAGAAAAATTTATCTGAGAAAATTTATAAAGTTTTATTAGTTGACGACAAACATACATCATCGCAGTGGCGGGCGTTGAGACGAAATGAAAATTTACCGCTTGAATATTATTTAACGGATCGTGTTAAAGATGAAAAATCTTCTGTAGACGTAGCACTGGCGATAAAATTTTGTCGTGAAATAACTTTATGTAAAGAACGAGGGGAGCCTATTGATTCAGCTATAATAATTTCTAGTGATTGCGATTTTTGGCCGTTAATTGAACTTATGCCGGAAATAAAATTTTTTGTTATGCTCGAATACGATAACTGCAGCCAAGCATATTACCAGCGGTTACAGGAGAATAAAATCCCATTTTTCTATATTGATGAATATTACATGACCGGCAATCTGGAATTAAAAACCGAAATTGTTTTAAGCGATGTAATACGCGAAATAGAAGAAAATTATTTAAGCACGATGAATTTATTTTCAGTTATAAACCGTGTGCTTGCGAAATTAGGTTTAAAGATGAGCGAACAGGAATTATTACAGTTTTTTGAAAAATACATCAGAATAATGAGTATTGGATTTGCTAAAAACGGTAGCGCATTCCTTCAGAATAAACCGGAAATCGAGAATTAAAATTTAATAATAAAAAAATCCTCCAGGCTGAAAAATAAAAGTTTTGGAGGATTAAATTAAAATTTAAAAATAAATTATATTATTTACATAATCCGGCCATGAAATATTTTTATTATTTGAATCCGGCTCAAATATTCCAAATGCCGAACTGCCTGAACCAGTTATGCCCCATGCTAAAAAATTATTTGCGTCAAAAATTTTAAACAGGTCATAATATTCAGGACGCGAGTTTAATAATAACGCGTTAAAATCATTCGGCAATAATCCAATTTTTTTATTTGCGCTCAAGTTATTAATTATTAATTTCAATTCTTCGCGCGCATCGGATTCGCTTATATAATTGCCGTATAAAATTTTATCGAGTTCGTTATATGCGTTTCCCGTCGATTTGTTCCAGTTCGGAATTAAAATTACGCCATGAAACTCCGGCAAAATAATTTTTTCGAGTTCATCACCAATCCCGGAAACGATCGCGCTGTTAAAACCGGAATATAAAAATTTAACGTCAGCTCCAGTTTCAGCAGGAATATTTTTATTTTTCAGGCCGTAAACTCTGCTAATATAATTTAAAATTGCTGCTGCATTTCCCGAACCAGCTCCCAAACCTGAACCAGGAGGAATAATTTTAAATAAATCAATATCCATAAACGGGATTTTTAAATTTATATCGGACTCGCGGGAGAGCCTTAAAGCTTTTAAAATTAAATTTTCCCCCGCGATATTAAAATTACAGGTTATGTGATCCGAGTTTAAATTATTATTATTTTGATTCGAATTTATTTTTATCGCTTCTCCCGATGCAAATTTATAAAAACATGAAATTAAATCATGAAACCCATCAGGACGTTTATTAATAATTCTTAACGTTAAATTAATTTTCGCGTAACTCGGAAGAATAATATTATAATTTAAAGACATTCAGTCCAACCAAAATTATCAGGTTTTGTCCCCCATTGAATGCCGGTTAATTCATCGTATAATTTCTGAGCAACCGGGCCGATCTTAAAATCGTTCACAGTATATTTCTTGTCGTTATAAAATAATTCTCCAATCGGTGAAATAACTGCGGCCGTACCCGTTCCAAATGCTTCCTCTAATTTTCCGTTTTGGGCAGCGTTAATCAATTCGTCAACGCTTAATAATCTTTCTTCGGCTGGAACGTTCCAGGATTTTAAAAGCTCAAGGCATGATTTTCTCGTGATGCCTCCCAAAATTGAACCGGTTAAAGCAGGTGTTACGACAGTTCCATTAATTTTAAACATTACGTTCATTGCTCCAACTTCTTCGATGTATTTACGTTCAACACCATCAAGCCACAAAACTTGCGAATATCCTTTTTCAAGTGCGCGGTCTCCTGCTCTGTTACTTGCCGCGTAATTCCCTCCGCATTTCGTGTAACCTGTTCCGCCTCTTACTGCTCTCACGTCCTGAGTTTCCAGCATAATTTTAACCGGCTTAATTCCTTCAGCAAAATAACTCGCGCTCGGTGAAGCAATTATCATAAACGTAGCTTGATGTATTCCGTGTAAAGCCAATTCGGGATCAATCGAAAATAAAAACGGACGAATATATAACGAAGTCCCAGAACCTGACGGCACCCAATTAGAATCTATTTTAACGAGTTCGCGGACTGCTTCGACAAAAATATTTTCAGGGATCTGAGGCAGGTCTATTCTTTCGGCTGAAATGTTAATTCTTTTTGCATTCTCGTACGGCCTAAATAAATGTATTGAACCGTCTGCCCATCTGTATGCTTTCATGCCTTCAAAAACTTCATTTGCATAATGTAAAACGCTGGCCGCCGGATTAATTTCGATATTTCCAAACGGTATAATTCTGGCGTTGTGCCATTTTTTTTCATCGGTGTAATCCATGACGAACATATGATCGCTAAAAATTGATCCAAATCCTAATTTATCAGCTGGAGGCATCGTGCGAGGATTTGAAGTTTTTGTAATTGAAATCTGCATAATAAAAAACTCCTTCGCTTAAACTAAATTAAAATAAAATAAATTTTACGAATAATAGCACAATTTTATATTTAAAAATAAAAATAAAAATCCTCCCCGAAAATTTTATTTAAACGAAGAGGAATATTATTAAATATTAAATAAATAAACTAAATTAAAT